>CZKB01000014.1_pt1 | contig 213517 bp, 208 predicted proteins | sample 1657981 | NCBI WGS metagenome assembly CZKB01 (sample SAMEA3501707, study PRJEB10267) | metagenome | biome: nitrite oxidizing laboratory bioreactor; material: liquid mineral medium | place: Austria | collected 2011-12-21 | reverse complement strand
GGCGGGCGCGACGGGTGAGGAGATCGTCGTGGGGTTCCTCGAGGCGATGCGTGCGACGCCGATCCGCCTGACCGTCGCGCGCCAGTTCCTCTCCAGCACCGCGGCCGACGGGTGGGAGCCCGAGCAGCAGATCATGACCTACAACGAGCTCGGCACCGCCACGGGCGACATGGCCGTCCGGATCCCGATGACCGACGTCAACCTCTACGACGCCCGCGGTGCCTGGGAGCGCACCCAGGCCTCGCGCACCCTCAGCCTCGGGCTGGTCCAGGAGGGTGGCGAGTGGCGCATCGGCGAGGTGCCGTCCGCGCTGATCGTCCCCGACTCGTGGTTCGACGACTGGTACGAACGCGTCTCGCTCTACTTCTTCGACCCCACCTCCGAGGTGCTGGTGCCCGAGCCGGTCTACGTGCCCCGCGGTGACCAGTTCGCGTCCTCGCTCGTGCGCGGGCTCCTCATGCCGCCCGCGGAGGACGAGGCGCAGATCGTGCAGAGCTACTTCCCCCGCGCGCGCGGGCTGTCGGTGCCCATCACCAGCGGCGGCATCGCCGAGGTGGCGCTGTCGGGCGACCCCGACGCGGTCGACCAGGACACTGCCGACCGGATGCTGGCCCAGCTGGTCTGGACGCTGAAGCAGGACGACCGCATCAACGCCGTGAAGCTCAGCATCGGCGGGCGGGCCATCAGCTTCCAGGACGGCGCAGCGCTGGTGAACCTCGGCGTCGGCAGCCTCTACGACCCCAACGGCGCGCGCGCGTCCAGCGAGCTCTTCGCGCTCGACGGCGGTCGCGTGGTGGCGGGGTCGATCGGCGCGTTCGAGAGCACGCTCGGCCCGTTCGGCCGCCAGGACCTCGGCATCCGCTCCATCGGGGTGAACCTCGACGGCTCGCGCGTCGCGGCGGTCTCCGGCACCGGCGCGGAGCTGTTCGTCGCACCGACGGAGGCCCCCGACGGGGAGAGCACCGGCGTGGTCGCCGGCGCCGTCGACCTCGCACCTCCGAGCTGGGACCACCGCGACCGGATCTGGGTCCTCGACCGCGGTGCCGGGCGCGCTCGCGTGATCGTGGTCGAGGACGGCGCTGCCCGCGTCGTCGACGTACCCGGTGTGACCGGACGCCCGGTCACCAAGCTGCTCGTCTCCCGTGACGGCAGTCGGCTGGTCGCGGTCGTGCGCGGGCGCACTGCCGACCGGGTCGTGTCCAGCCGGATCCGGCACGACGCGGCGGGAGTCGTCGTCGGCTTCACCCCTGTGCAGACGCTCGCGGTGCCCGCCGAGGACGCCCCGCGCGTGCGCGACATCGGCTGGCGCTCGCCGACCACCGTCTCGGTGCTGAGCATCACCGACGACTTCTCGCAGATCCGCACGCTCTCGGTCGACGGTGCACCCGGCGAGACCTCGCCCGGCGGCACGATCCGGCTGCGGGGGCGCACCCGCAGGCTCGTCTCCTCACCGCTCGAGCTCAGCGAGGTCTACGCCGTGTCCGGGCGGAGCGTCGTCGACCTGACCCGGCCCGAGCGGACCGTGCCGGCCCTGCCGCGCGGACTGACCGCGCTCACCTATCCCGGCTGACCGGTCCGCTCCGCGCGCGGTGTCCACAGCACGCGCGGCACTGGTTGCCCGGCCCGCCCGCGGGCTGCTGCGATGGCACTCGTGCTCGACGAGGCCCTCGACCTGTTCCTCGGCAGCCGGTGCGTCGGGTGCGACCGGCCGGGCCGGATGCTGTGCGCATCCTGCCGCTCGGGGCTCGCGCCGGAGGCGTCGGTGGCGTGGCCCTCGCCGACGCCTCCCGGACTGGTGCCGCCCTGGGCCACGGAGTCGTACGACGGTGCCGTGCGCGCGCTGGTGGTCGGCCACAAGGACCGCGGGCAGTGGGGCCACCGCCGCGTGCTCGGCGACCTCCTGGCGGTGTCCGTCGCGGCGGCCGTGGCCGGGCTCGACCCGGCGGTGCCGGTGCTGCTCGTCCCCGTCCCGTCCCGGCCCGGAGCAGGCCGCCAGCGCGGCTACGAGGCGACCGCGGCGCTCGTGCGGACAGCGGCGACGCGCGTACGTCGTACGCGCGAGGTCGCCGTGGCGCCCCTGGTCGTCTCCCGCGGCGCGGCCGACCAGGCGGGGCTCGACGCCCGCGGGCGGGCCGCCAACGTGCACCACTCGATGCACTGCCCGGCGCCGCTCCTCGGGCGCCTCGCACGGCGTCACCGGCAGGCCTACGTCGTGGTCTGCGACGACGTCGTGACGACCGGCGCGACGGTCCGGGAGGCCCAGCGGGCGCTCCAGGCGGTCGGCCTGCCGCCGGTCGCGATCGCCGTCGTCGCGGCCACGCGCCGGAGGGGACCGACAGGTGACCCCGCTGTTGGTTCGGAGGGGATGAGGGGCTAGCGTCTTGTCATGGAGTCCGCCCGGGTCCGTGGTTGCGTCACGGAAAGGGTTGCGCGCGACACCGTCAGGTGCGGCGCTCGGTCCGCCCCGTGGCAAGCCGATGCCAGTCGCAGGCGAAACGGTCCACGTAAGTCCACGGGCACCGCGTCCGACGCGGAGCCCGCCGGACGATCACGGTGCGGCTTAGAAGTAAGTCCTGCCTCGGTCCCGGCACCAGATGTGCCGGACGCCGGGAGAAGGCCAGTAGTGACGGAGAAGTTGCGAACGCTTCAGCAGGCGATTGTGGGGTCGAAGACCAGGTCGGCCGGGCGGACTCCATCCCACCCTGCCCCGGCGCACGGCGCCGCGGCCCATGGAAGGGTGCGGCCGCTCACTGGTTGAGGAGGTTCACATGGAGGTTGTGGTCACGGGACGGCACTGCGAGGTGTCCGATCGCTTCCGCGAACATGTCTCGGAGAAGCTCACCCGTCTGGAGAAGCACGATCACCGCATCATGCGCGTCCAGGTGGAGGTGGAGCTCGAGAAGAACCCGCGCCAGCACGACCGATCGGTGAAGGTCGAGCTCACCGCCTTCTCCAAGGGGCCGGTGATCCGTGCCGAGGCGGCCGCCGACGACAAGATGGGCGCGCTCGACCTCGCCCTGGACAAGATGCAGGCCCAGATGCGCCGCGCCGCCGACCGGCGCCGCGTCCACAAGGGACGCAACGCGCACGTGGGTGTGGGAGAGGCCCTCGCCGGCCTGCCCGAGGTGGGCGAGTCCGGCGACGAGGACGAGGTCATCGAGCGCAAGGTCGGTCCGATCACCGTCACCGGTGACGGACCCCTCGTGGTGCGCGAGAAGTCCCACACCGCGACCCCGATGACCCTCGACCAGGCCCTCTACGAGATGGAGCTCGTGGGCCACGACTTCTACCTCTTCGTGGACAAGGAGAGCGAGCGTCCCTCGGTGGTCTACCGCCGCCGCGGCTACGACTACGGCGTGATCTCGCTCGACGTCGACTGAGCGCCTCACCCCAGGGTGTCGTCCCCGCGACGCCGGTCACGCGCGCATGACATGATGCGCGCGTGACCGAGGCACACAGCAGCGAACCCGTCCGCGTCCTGGTGGTCGACGACCAGGAGCTCTTCCGTCGCGGCTTGATCATGCTGCTCAGCGGTGACACCGACATCGAGGTGGTGGGCGAGGCCGCCGACGGCGTGACCGCCACCGACCTCGCGGTGAAGACCGCGCCCGACGTGATCCTGCTCGACGTCCGCATGCCGCGCCGCACCGGTGTCGAGGCCTGCAGCGCGATCAAGGAGGCGGTCCCGGCCGCCAAGATCATCATGCTCACGGTCTCCGACGAGGAGGCCGACCTCTACGAGTCGGTCAAGAACGGGGCCTCCGGCTACCTCCTCAAGGACTCCTCGATCGAGGAGGTCGCCCAGGCCATCCGCGTGGTCAACGAGGGCCAGTCGCTGATCAGCCCCTCGATGGCGGTCAAGCTCATCGACGAGTTCAAGCAGATGTCCAAGCCCGAGCGCGAGCAGGGCCCGGCGCTGCGCCTGACCGACCGCGAGCTCGAGGTGCTGCGCCTCGTGGCCAAGGGCCTCAACAACCGTGAGGTCGCCAAGGAGCTGTTCATCTCCGAGAACACGGTCAAGAACCACGTCCGCAACATCCTCGAGAAGCTGCAGCTGCACTCCCGCATGGAGGCCGTCATGTACGCCATGCGCGAGAAGCTGCTGGACCTCCCCTGACCCACCGCTCGAGGTCGGAGGCGGGTGTCGGTCCTCTCTGGTTGAGTGCCGCCCGTGACCGAGTCGCTCACCCAGCTCCAGGCGCGCCGCATCGCGCTCGCCGCCCAGGGGTTCACCGCTCGACCCCACGCGACGCCGTCGATGAAGACCTTCGACCGCACGCTCAGGCACACGGGCGTGCTGCAGGTCGACTCGGTCAACGTGCTCCAGCGCGCCCACTACATGCCGCTCTACTCCCGGATGGGTCCCTACGACGTCGACCTCCTGCGTCGCGCCGCCGAACGCCGGCCGCGGCGGGTGGTGGAGTACTGGGCCCACGTCCAGGCGCTCATGCCGGTCGGGCTGTGGCCGTTCATGCGGCACCGGATGGAGCACTACCGCTCCGAGCGCGGCAAGTGGGGGTTCACCGCCGACGCCACCCTCGAGCCGCGCGTGCTCGACGCGGTGCGCGACCGCGGTCCGGTCACCGCCCGCCACCTCGAGGAGGACTTCAGCACCGGTCCGCGCACCAAGGAGCACTGGGGCTGGAACTGGTCGGAGGCCCGCAAGGTCCTCGACTACCTCTACCTCGTCGGTGACGTCGCGATCGCCGGGCGCACCAGCCAGTTCGAGGTGCTCTACGACCTCACCGAGCGAGTGCTCCCCGCGTCGGTGCTGGCCGCCCCCACGCCGACACCGCAGGAGGCGGTCACCGAGCTGGTCCGCCGGGCCGCGCGCTCGCACGGCGTCGCGAGCGCCACCTGCCTGGCCGACTACTACCGCCTGCGCCTGCAGCCGGCCCCGGGCAGGGCCAGCGTCAAGGTCGCCATCGACCAGCTGGTCGAGGACGGCGAGCTGGTCCCGGTCGACGTGCAGGGCTGGACGCGTCCGACGTGGCTGCACCGCGAGGCCGTGCTGCCGCGCAAGGTCGCTGCTCGCACGCTGCTCAGCCCCTTCGACCCGGTGGTCTGGGAGCGGTCCCGCCTCGAGGCGCTGTTCGACTTCTTCTACCGCATCGAGATCTACGTCCCGGCCGACAAGCGGCTGCACGGCTACTACGTCCTCCCGTTCCTGCTCGGCGACCGGCTCGTGGCGCGCGTCGACCTCAAGGCGGACCGGGCCGCCGGGGTGCTCCGGGTCCCGGGCGCGTTCGCGGAGCCGCACGCGCCTGCCGAGACCGCCGACGAGCTCGCCGCCGAGCTGCGCCGGCTGGCCGGCTGGCTGGGCCTGGACGACGTGGTCGTGGGCGACCGCGGGGACCTCTCCGGTCGACTGTCCCACGCATTGGGTCCTGCGTTGGACCGGTAGGTACAGTTACCACTCGTGCCTGCCATCATCGACAAGCTGCTCCGCATCGGCGAGGGCAAGATCCTTCGTGAGCTCGAAGCCATCGTCAAGGCGGTCAACGCCATCGAGGACGACTTCGTCACGATGAGCGACGACGAGCTCCGCGGCATGACCGCCGAGTTCCGCGAGCGCCTGAGCAACGGCGACACGCTCGACGACATCATGCCGGAGGCTTTCGCGGTCGTCCGCGAGGCGAGCAAGCGCGTGCTGGGCATGCGGCCCTTCGACGTCCAGGTCATGGGTGCCGCCGCCCTCCACCTCGGCAACATCGCCGAGATGAAGACCGGTGAGGGCAAGACCCTCGTCGCCGTCCTGCCGTCCTACCTCAACGCGCTCGCCGGCAAGGGCGTGCACGTGGTGACGGTCAACGACTACCTCGCGAAGTTCCAGTCCGAGCAGATGGGCCGCGTGCACCACTTCCTCGGCCTGACCGTCGGCGTGATCCTGCCGTCGATGCGCCCCGCCGAGCGTCGCGAGGCCTACGCCTGCGACATCACCTACGGCACCAACAACGAGCTCGGCTTCGACTACCTGCGCGACAACATGGCCGACTCGGTCGAGGAGTGCGTGCAGCGCGGACACAACTTCGCCATCGTCGACGAGGTCGACTCGATCCTCATCGACGAGGCGCGGACCCCGCTGATCATCAGCGGTCCGACCCAGGACGAGGTGAAGTGGTACGCCGAGTTCGCGAAGCTGACCCGCACCCTCGTCAAGGACGTCGACTACGAGGTCGACGAGAAGAAGCGCACGATCTCGGTGCTCGAGCCCGGCATCACCAAGGTCGAGGACCACCTCGGGATCGACAACCTCTACGACTCGGTCAACACCCCGCTCATCTCGTTCCTCAACAACTCCATCAAGGCCAAGGAGCTGTTCCGCAACGACAAGGAGTACGTCGTCATGGACGGCGAGGTGCTCATCGTCGACGAGCACACCGGCCGCATCCTGGCCGGTCGCCGCTACAACGACGGCCTGCACCAGGCCATCGAGGCCAAGGAGGGCGTGACCGTCCGCGAGGAGTACCAGACCCTCGCCACGATCACCCTGCAGAACTACTTCCGCCTCTACGACAAGCTCTCCGGCATGACCGGAACCGCCATGACCGAGGCCTCCGAGTTCGACAAGATCTACAAGCTCGGCGTCGTGCCGATCCCGACCAACCGTCCGATGCAGCGCAAGGACAACGTCGACCTGGTCTACCGGACCGAGGAGGCGAAGTACTCCGCCGTCGCCGACGACATCGCCGAGCGCCACGAGAAGGGCCAGCCGATCCTGGTCGGCACCGTGTCGGTCGAGAAGTCCGAGTACCTCTCCAACCTGCTCAAGAAGCGCGGCATCCCGCACACCGTCCTCAACGCCAAGCAGCACGCCGACGAGGCGAAGGTCGTCGCGCTGGCCGGCCACAGGGGTGCGGTCACCGTCGCCACCAACATGGCCGGTCGAGGCACCGACATCATGCTCGGTGGCTCCGTGGACTTCCTCGCCGACCAGGAGCTGCGCAAGCAGGGCCTCGACCCGGTCGAGACCACGGAGGAATACGACGCCGCGTGGCCCGCGATGGTCGAGCGGATCAGGGCCCAGGTCGCGGCCGAGCACGACGAGGTCAAGGACCTCGGCGGCCTCTACGTCGTCGGCACCGAGCGCCACGAGTCGCGCCGCATCGACAACCAGCTGCGCGGTCGTTCCGGTCGTCAGGGCGACCCGGGTGAGTCCCGGTTCTACCTGTCGCTGCAGGACGAGATGATGCGGCTGTTCAAGTCCGAGTGGGTCGACCGGATCCTCACCGTGCTCAAGGTCCCCGACGACGTGCCGATCGACGCCAAGCGCGTCAGCAACGCGATCGCGGGCGCCCAGGCCAACATCGAGTCGCAGAACTTCGAGTCGCGCAAGAACGTCCTCAAGTACGACGACGTGATGAGCCGCCAGCGCGAGGTCATCTACGCCGAGCGCCGTCGCGTCCTCGAGGGCGCCGACCTCGGCGAGCAGATCCGCGGCTTCATCGACGACGTCGTCACCGGCTACGTCCGCGGGGCGACCGAGGGCTACGCAGAGGACTGGGACCTCGACGCGCTGTTCGCTGCGCTCGGCCAGCTCTACCCGATGGGCGTCACCAAGGAAGGCCTCATCAAGGAGGCCGGCAGCCTGGAGAACATCAGCCGCGAGAAGCTGATCGAGGACCTGCAGAAGGACGCCCAGGAGGCCTACGACCGTCGCGAGGACGAGATGGGCGAGGAGGTGCAGCGCGAGCTCGAGCGCCGCGTCGTCCTCTCGGTGCTCGACCGCAAGTGGCGCGAGCACCTCTACGAGATGGACTACCTCCGCGAGGGCATCTACCTTCGCGCGTACTCCCAGCGCGACCCGCTGGTCGAGTACCAGCGCGAGGGCTTCGACATGTTCGCCGCGATGATGGACGGCATCAAGGAGGAGTCGGTCGGCTTCCTCTTCAACCTCCAGGTCGAGGTCGAGGACGACCAGCCCGACGAGGAGGTCGTCGCCGCCGCGCCCCAGGTGTCGGCTGCCACCCCGCAGATCGACTTCGCCCAGGCGGCCGCGCACGCTCCGGGCGCGCAGCCGCAGCAGCAGGCCCCGACGATCCGCGCCAAGGGCCTGGACAAGCCGTCGCGCCCGCAGCAGCTGTCCTACAGCGCCCCCAGCGAGGACGGCGAGGCCGAGGTGCACGCCGAGCACGTGGCCTCCGACGACCCGTTCGCCGGTGTCGGGCGCAACTCGCTGTGCCCCTGCGGCTCGGGCCAGAAGTTCAAGCGCTGCCACGGCGCCCCGGGTGGGGCGTCGGGCTACACCACGCGCGCCGGCGGCTGAGCCGCCCGGCTCAACCCCACGCGAGGGCCACGCACTGCCACCGGTCCCGCACGATCTCGAATCGTGCGGCGACCGCGCGTGAGCGCCTGCCGTAGCGCACGTGCGCGCTGGCTTCGACCGCGTCGCTGCGGATCAGGGCGGTGCGTACGCCGACCACGACCGGTCGCGTCGGGTTGGGTCCGCGGACCCGGCCCGGCGTGAGCCCGGCCGCCGCGCTGACCGTGCGGGCGCGCCCGACCAGGTCGTCGTACACCTCCGGGACGGTGTGGCGCAGCAGCTGTGCCACCGGCCGGTCGCCGGCGCCGATCTCCACCGCGGCCTGCAGGTAGCGCCCGACGAAGGCGTCGACGCGGCTGCGGGTGGCGGGCTCGGCTGCGACCAGGTCGTTGGTGTGGGCGCTGCGCAGGCGGGGGCGTGGGGGAGCGGCGCGCGGCGTGAGGTCGAGGGCCAGGCTTCCCTGCACGCTGGCCATCGGTGACGCCGGCCTGAGCGGGATGACCTCGGCGTGGGTGTCCTGCGTGCTCATCTCAGTCTCCGTCCTGCTCGAGTCGGTCGTGGTGGGTGCCACCGGGCAGGCGCAGGGCCTGGCCGGGGAGGATGAGGTCGGGGTCGTCGCCCACGACGTCGCGGCTGGCCTGCCAGATCGCCCGCCAGCGCCGGTCCACCGATCCGGTGGCGTCGGGATGGGCGCGGGCGATCGACCACAGCGAGTCGCCGGGACGTACGACGTAGGTGCCGGGACGCTGCCGTGTGGTGTCGGCCGTCGGCTCGGACGGCGGTCGGTGATGCGCGGCGGGCGCGACCGCCCGCTCGGGGAGCGTCAGCCCGGCGAGCAGCTCGCGCCCCTCGCCCCCGGCCGCCACCGCCGGGAGGCCGGTGCCGACCACCGCCGCGACGCCGCACGCCACGAGCACCAGCCGCCTGGTCGCCCCGCCACCCGCGCGGGTGCTGCCGGTCAGCAGCCCGCCCACGGTCGCCGTGGTGACGATCCACAACCAAGCGAGCGCGACGGACAGCGCTGTCGCGCACCCGGCCACGAGGTGGTCGGAGACCGCCTCGGGACCGGCGGCTGCCGTCGCCGCGCGCCACGCACCGGGTGTGGACACTGCGGCCAGGACGGCTGCAGCCGACACGGCCGACCAGACCGCCACTGGCCGTCCGATCGTGTGGAATGCCCGAGACATCGACGCGAACCTTTCGTTTGCGTGCGTTTGCCTCATTCAACGAAGGTTTGACTGACGTGTCAAAGGTTTCTCCACAGCACGTCGCGGGCCGGCGCTGGCTAGGCTCGCGCCCATGTCCTGGGAGCACGAGCTGTTCGCGCTGTTCGACGACCTCGAGGGCCAGGCCTCGGCGCTGTGGGAGGTGGACCGGGAGGCCGAGCTCGCCGACCGGGCGCGAGCGGAGTACGGCTCGGTCACCCTCGCCAGCAGGTTGATGGCGTCGCGGGGGCGGCAGGTCGGCCTCGACCTCGCGCACGTCGGTCGCGTCGAAGGCAGCCTCGACCGGGTCGGGGACGGGTGGTGCCTGCTGAGCGGCACGGGGCAGGACTGGATCGTCCCGTTCCGGTCCGTCGCGGCCGTCCACGGCGCCAGCGGCCGCTCGGTTCCGGAGGTGGCGTGGTCAGCCGTCGACCGGCTCGGCCTCCGCTCAGCCCTGCGCAGGCTGGCCGATGCCGACGAGCGCTGTCATGTCCACCTCGCTGACGGCACCCGGCACGAGGTGCACGTGCACCGGGTCGGCGCCGACTTCCTCGAGGCCCGAGGCGTCCGGGGCGAGCGGCTCCTGGTGCCGTACGCCGCCCTGGTGGCCGTCCAACGGCGCGAGGGGTAGCGGAAGGTCAGGTCGCCTCGACGTCGTAGGGTGGTACCTGGCCCTCGGGCAGCGTGTTGGCCCGGCTCGCGGCCTGCTCGCGGTCGAAGTCGGCCATCGCCTCGCTGATGTGCTTGCGCACGATCGTGCGGGGGTCGAGGTCGCGCAGCTGCAGGTCGGCGTACTCCGGGCCTAGCTCGGTGCGCAGCTCGTCGCGGGCGTTGTGGGCGAGGTTGCGGGCGCGGTGCAGCAGCTGGGCGGCCTGGCGGGCCAGGTCGGGGAGCTTGTCGGGGCCGAGCACGACGACCGCGACGAGGGCGATCACGGCCAGCTCCAGCAGCCCGACGTCGAACATGCCCCGAACCTACCGGTCAGAACCGGTTGGAGGGGGTGAGTCCGAGCTGCATGCCGGCGAGGCCGCGCCCGCGGCCCGACAGTGACTGGGCCACCCGGGTCAGCTCGCGTGACGCCGGGGCGGCGGGATCGGCCTCGACGATGGGCTTGCCGACGTCGCCGCCCTCCCGCAGGGAGATGTCGAGCGGGATGGTGGCCAGGACCGGGACGTCGTAGCCGAAGCGCTCGGACAGGGTGCGCGCGACGCGCTCGCCGCCGCCGGTGCCGAAGACGTCCAGCCGGTGGTCGTCCTCGGGCGGGCAGTGGGGGCAGGGGAGGTAGCTCATGTTCTCGACGACGCCGATCACCCGCTGGTGCATCATCGACGCCATCGTGCCGGCGCGCTCGGCCACCTCGGCAGCGGCCTCCTGCGGGGTCGTCACCACGATGACCTCGGCGCTGGGCAGGTGCTGGCCCAGCGAGATGGCCACGTCGCCGGTGCCCGGCGGAAGGTCGAGGAGCAGGGCGTCGAGGTCGCCCCAGTAGACGTCGGCGAGCATCTGCACGAGCGCTCGGTCGAGCATCGGGCCACGCCAGGCCACGACCTGGTCGCGGCGCGGCTTGAGCATGCCGATCGAGATGACCGAGACGCCGCTCGGCGTCGGCACCGGCATGATCAGGTCGTCGACCTGGGTCGGCCGGGTGTCGGCGATGCCCAGCATCGCCGGCACGGAGTGGCCGTAGATGTCGGCGTCGACGATGCCGACCTTGAGGCCCTGGCCGGCGAGCGCGAGGGCGAGGTTGACCGTGACCGACGACTTGCCGACGCCGCCCTTGCCGCTGGCGATCGCGTAGACCTTGGTCAGCGACCCCGGCTGGGCGAAGGGGATCTCGCGCTGGGCACGGCCGTCGGAGAGGATCTCCTTGAGGCCGGCGCGCTGCTCGGGGGTCATCACGCCGAGGCTGAGGTCGACCGAGGCGACGCCGGGCACCGCGGTGACGGCGGCGGTGACGTCGCGGTTGATGGTGTCCTTGAGCGGGCATCCGGCCACCGTCAGGAGCACGTGGACCGCGACGGAGCCGTCGTCGGCAACGGTGACGGAGTCCACCATCCCCAGCTCCGTGATCGGCCGCTTGATCTCCGGGTCGTTGACGGTCGCGAGTGCGTCCATCACCTGCTGCTGCGTGGGGGTGCTCATGATGCGCCAGTCTACGAGCCGCCCCGCAGCGTCACGGTCCCGGCCGGGAAACCTGGTCCGGGGGTGGCTGGTGCTCGGTGGACAGGTCGGGGCGGGAGAGCTCCTCGATGTCGCCGAGCAGGCCGCGCAGCTCGGAGCGGAGGAAGTCGCGGGTGGCGACCTCGCCGACGGACATCCGGAGCGAGGCGACCTCGCGGGCGAGGAACTCCATGTCCGCGTGGGCGCGCGCGTTGGCCTGCCGGTCCTGCTCGGCGATCACCTTGTCGCGCTGCTCCTGGCGGTTCTGCGCGAGCAGGATCAGGGGAGCGGCGTACGACGCCTGCAGGCTGAGCATCAGCGTCAGGAAGATGAAGGGGAACTCGTCGAAGCGCAGGTCGGCGGGCGCCAGGACGTTCCACGCGATCCACGCGGCGACGAAGAGGCTCATCCACAGCAGGAACTTCGCGGTGCCCATGTAGCGGGCGAACGACTCGGCGAACACGCCGAACGCGTCGGCGTCGAGCGCCGGACGCCGGACGAAGGAACGCCGGGTGTCGCGGGGGGTGTCGAGGCGGGGCCGACGGCTCTCGCTCACCGCGCACCCCCGGCGCTGCCGGTGATCGGGCCGGGGCGCGGCGCCCGGTCACGCCAGCCCTCGGGCAGCATGTGGTCGAGCAGGTCGTCGACGGTCACCGCGCCGAGCAGCCGACCCTCGTCGTCGACGACGGGGGCGGCCACGAGGTTGTAGGTCGCGAGGTGGGCGGCGACCTGGTCCATCGAGGAGTCAGGGCGCAGCGGGTCCATCGAGTCGTCCAGGGCGGCGGCGACCAGAGTGGAGGGAGGCTCGCGCAGCAACCGCTGGATGTGGGCGGCGCCGAGCAGCTTGCCGGTGGGCGTCTCCAGCGGCTGGCGGCAGACGTAGACCAGCGCGGCCAGTGCTGGCGTCAGCTCGGGGTTGCGCACGTGGGCGAGGGCGTCGGCGATCGTGGCGTCGGGGGAGAGGATCACCGGCTCGGGCGTCATCATCGCGCCGGCGGTGTTGTCGTCGTACGACATCAGGCGCCGGACGTCCTCGGCCTCGTCGGGCTCCATCAGCCCGAGCAGGGTGGCGGCGGTCTCGGGGTTGAGGTCGGCGATCAGGTCGGCTGCGTCGTCGGCCGACATCTCCTCGAGGACGTCGGCGGCGCGCTCGGAGTCGAGGTGCTCGAGGATCTCGACCTGGTCCTCCTCGGGCAGCTCCTCAAGGACGTCGGCGAGGCGCTCGTCGTCGAGTGCCGCCACGACGGCCGTACGGCGCTCGGGCGGGAGGTCGTGGATCATGTTGGCCGCGTCGGCGGGTCGCATGTCGTTGAGCGCGGCGATCAGGTGTGTGGCGCCCTGGGTGGGCTCGTGCCGGGTCAGGCCGGTGACGTCGCGCCACTCCACGACGTGGGTCTGGCCGCGGCGCCGGAAGCCCTTGCTGGGCTCCTGCACCGCGACACGGGAGAGCACCCAGTCGCGGTTGCGCGCCTGCTCCATCGCCACGTCGTAGACGACGCCCGTGACGCCGCCGTCCTTGGCGGTGTCCTTGATCGTCACCGTGCGGTCGAGCATCTGGCCCATCACGAGCGTCTCGGTCGAGCGCTGCTCGAACCGGCGCATGTTGAGCAGCCCGGTCGTGTGCACCTGGCCGCTGTCGATGGCGGTGATCCGGGTCATCGGTACGAAGATGCGCCGTCGCCCGAAGACCTCGGCGACCATGCCGAGGACGCGCGGCTGGCTCGTCTCCGTGCGGAGCGCGACCACCAGGTCGCGCACCTTGGCCACCTGGTCGCCCTGGGGGTCGAAGATCGGCAGCCCGACGAGCCGGGCCACGAAGACGCGGGTCGGGGTGGTGCTCACGGCCGCAACGTTAGCGTGCGCGCCCCGCCGCGGCGCTCCGCGACAAGCCGTGCGGGGCCGGCGCGGGATGTTACCCTTTCAGCGCAGGAGTCACTCCTGTCACATCGATCGGGGGCCGGGTGCGTGCACCGGGTGGTCTGATCGACCACCTCGAGCGACGCCACTTCCCCGACGACACTGTGAGGCAGCAAGCCCATGTCCGCCATGTCCTTCCCCCTCCGAGCCCTCGGTGTGGTGGTGCCTGCCGTGATCGCCGTCACGGTCGCCGGCACGCTCGCCGATCCCTCCAGCAGTCCGCACGCCTCCGTCCGGACCGTGGCGGACGAGGTCCCCGCCGCGCAGGTCGCGCAGAAGTCCGCGTCGACCGCCGTCCAGACCACGCCGGCGACCTTCTTCCGTGCCGCCACCTTCAACGTGCTCGGCGCCGACCACACCGCGCCGGGTGGCAACCGCAAGGGCTGGGACTCCGGCGTCGTGCGCATGGACCGCGTGGTGACCCTGCTCGGCGAGCACGACCTCGACGTCGTCGGCTTCCAGGAGTTCCAGCCGCCGCAGGCAGCCCGGTTCCAGGAGCTGATGGGCACGTCGTGGCAGACCTATCCCGGCCTCGACACCACGACGGGTGCCCCGTCGGTGAACTCCATCGGGTGGCGCACCGACACGTGGCGCCTGCTCGAGGCGCGCACCCTGCCGATCCCCTACTTCTCGGGTGCACCGAGCCGGATGCCGGCCGTGCTCCTGCAGAACCTCGACACCGGCCGCCGCGCCTGGTTCTTCAACACGCACAACCCCGCCGACACCCGCGGCGACGCCCAGCAGTGGCGCGATGCCGGGTTCGCGATGGAGGTGGCGCTGGCCAACGAGCTGCGCACCGCCTACCCCGACGCCCCGTTCATCTCCTTCGGCGACAAGAACGAGCGCGAGCACTACTACTGCACCGTCGCGCCCGGTGCCAACCTGTGGTCCGCCAGCGGCGGCTACGTCGACGGCACCACCTGCTCGCCCCCGGGCGGAGGAGCGATCGACTGGATCCTCGGCTCCAAGGACGTCTTCTTCAACTCCTACACCAGGGTCTGGAACGACTACGTCTCCAAGACCAGCGACCACCCGCTCTACACGACCAACGTCGTCGTCCCCGCCTCTGCGCCGGTGACCGCCCAGCACGTCGTGGTCGTCGCGGTGCCCGGCCTGACCTCCACCGTGGTCCGCGGCCTGGGCTCCAAGGCCGCCGAGCTCGAGCGGATGGTCGCCAACGGCGCCTCCACGATGAACGCGCGCACGGTGACCGAGAGCACGGGTCCCGACGCCAACCTGGTCTCGCTCCTCACCGGCCGCCGGGTCTTCCCCAAGGCGGGCGGGCACGGCGTCGGCGCGGTCGGCACGCGGGGCAAGAAGGCCAGCACGGTGCACGACGCGGCCGGCCAGTACGTCTCCAGCGTCTTCGACCTCGCCCACAACAACTCCCTGCGCACCAGCTTCGTGGCCAGCCGGCCCGAGGCGCAGCTCGTCCGGATGAGCTGGAACAAGAAGTCGGGCGGCAAGGACCCCTACGGTGTCGACGACGGCACGGCCAAGTTCGACAAGGCCACCGTGCTGCGTGACGACTCCAAGGCCGTGGCCTGGTGGAAGTCCAAGGTCGCCGGTCGTCCTTTCGACCTGAGCGTCCTCGAGCTGTCGGGCGCCTACAAGGAGGGCCAGCGCAGCGGGTACACCGGTGAGCCCTACCAGCGGGCGGTGCGCAAGGTCTCCCAGCGGGTCGCGGCGATCCGGCGCGGGATCGCGGCCCAGCCGGAGATGAACGGCACCACGCTGCTCGTCGTGGTCGGCACCTCGGGTGCTCACAAGGCCGGAAAGGGCTCCAAGTCCTGGGCCGAGGGCTTCCGCGTGCCGATGTGGGTGACCGGTCCCGGCGTGCCCGCCAACGACGACCTCTACGGCCTCAACCCGTCGCTGTCCTCGCCCTCGAGCGACCAGCCGAACTACTCGGGGATCCAGCCGATCCGCACCGGCGGTGTCGCCAACCTGGTCACCCGGGTGCTGCGGCTGCCCCCGGTCCCGGGGTCCACCATGGACACCGACCAGCGGTTCCAGATCTTCGACCCGGCGACCCTGCCGGGGGCCTGAGCGGAGGCCTCCGCCTCACCAGCGGGCTTCGGCGTTCGTTGGGCGCGCCGGCGCGCTTCCCGGTACCCTGATGCCTCGAGCCTCAGGCGGGGATCGCGCTGGTGCCTGCCTCAGTCGGCTCCCGAGCCAGAAGGTGACCGTGGACCCCAGGAAGCTCCCCGCGCTCCCGAGCGCGCTCCGGACGCCCCCTGAGTGGCTGGTCCCCAGCGTCGTGGTCGTGGTGCTGGCGAGCCTGCTCTGGTTCTCGTTCGGCATGGGCCCGGGCCCCGGCCCGCAGGGTTCGATCGGTCTCGGATCGCAGTCCACCGACGGGTCGGGCGACTCCGCGGGCAGCCACGCGGACACCGACGACCTCGACAGTGGCGAGGACGACGAGGAGCGCGAGGCGAGGGCCAAGGACAAGGGCAAGCAGCAGCGCACCGACCCGCCGGCGGTCGAGCCGACCTCGTCCACGACCTCGCCGGCCCTCGAGCGGTCCGTACGCCGCTTCCGTGCGGCCCAGCGCCGGCTCGCCCAGCAGGTCAACCAGCAGCTCGAGCGCCGTACGCAGGCGTTCTCGTTCCGCGTCGCGACCTTCAACCTCCTCGGCGACTCCCACACCGGCCCGGGCGGCAACAAGCCGGGCTTCCCGGACGCCGGCCCCCGCATGGACATGGCGATCGCCGCGTTGCGCGGCAGTGACGTCGACGTCGTCGGCTTCCAGGAGATGGAGTCGTCGCAGTTCAACATGTTCAGCGCCCGGGCGGGGGAGTACTCCCTCTACCCCGGTCTGGCGATGGGGGACAAGTCGGTCCGCTTCAACATCGCCTGGCGCTCGAGCGTGTGGCAGATGGTCGACGCGCACACCCTCTCGATCCCCTATGCCGGCGGCAGCCGCATCGAGATGCCGGTGGTCCTCCTGGAGTCGATCGCCACGGGCCGCCGGGCGTGGTTCGCGAACTTCCACAACCCGGCCGACACCCCCAGGCTCGGCAACAACGCGCGCTGGCGGGCCGAGGCCGCGTCCATCGAGATCTCGCACCTGACCGCGCTGCACCAGGAGCAGGGCATCCCGGTCATCGCCACGGGCGACTACAACGAGCGCGAGGAGATCTTCTGCCGCTTCACCGCGGGCGGCGTGTTCACCGCTGCTGCGGGCGGCAGCAGCGCCGGCGGCTGCCAGCCGCCGAGCGGCATGCAGGTCGACTGGATCTTCGGCTCGTCCGGCGTCGACTTCGACAGCTACTACGTCACCGGCGTCGGCAGCGCCTCCGACCACAACATGGTGAACGCCGGAGCCACGCTGCTCGCAACGGGGTGACCCGGGCCGCGCGCCGGCACCTCCCCGGCACCTCGGTCGCGGCGCCGCCGATATAGTCACCGCTGTGAAGCCCCTGACCGCGTTGCGCCTTCGCGGCGCGCCGGAGGTCCGGGCCATCGACGTCGACGGCGTCCACCTCGCGGGTCGCAAGGAGCGCCTGGTCGACGTCTCCTTCGCCGACCGGCGCATCTGGTCCTTCTGGCTCCTGCGCGACGGTGAGGAGGAGGACGGCGGACGGGTCGTGCACTGGCCCAAGCCGCTGCGTCCCCTCCTCGACGGCGTCGCCCACCTGACGCTGACCGACGCCGCGTCCGGAGAGCAGATCTTCTCCGACGAGGTCCGCTTCGGCACGGGCACGGGCGCCATCGAGATCGTCAACGCGGCCGGGCGCCCGCTGGCCATCGACAAGTCGCTCAAGCTGGTCGAGACCTTCGACACCCGTGACGCGGCGCAGGTCGAGCCCCTGCTCGACGCGATCGACGAGGTGCTGGGTGCCCTGCGGGAGGCCGGCGTGCAGCCGTTCCTCGCCTACGGCACTGCGCTGGGCGCCATCCGCGACGGCGGCCTGATCGGGCACGACAGCGACGCGGACCTGGGCTACGTCAGCGACCGCGACCACCCCGTCGACGTGATCCGGGAGTCCTTCCGGCTCCAGCGCACCCTCACCGACATGGGCTACCGGGTCACCCGCTACTCCGCGATCGCCTTCAAGGTGCACGTCGAGGAGAGCGACGGCCTCGACCGGGGGCTCGACGTGTTCGGCGGCTTCATGCGCGACGGCATCCTCTACCTGATGGGCGAGATCGCCGTCCCCTTCGAGCGGTCGTGGATCTATCCCCTCGGCTCGGCGAGCCTGGAGGGTCGCACCTTCCCGGTGCCCGCCGACCCCGACAAGTTCCTCACCGTCACCTACGGGCCCGGCTGGCGCGTGCCCGACCCGGCCTACAAGTTCACCACCCCGGCCAGCACCATCGAGCTCTTCAACGGGTGGTTCCGCGGGATGCGCACGGGTCGCGCCGGCTGGCACGGCTACTTCAAGCGGACCGCCGGTCAGGTCGTGCGCGAGTCCGCCGTCGCGCACCTGGTCGCCGAGCGGCAGCCCGACCTCGAGACGTACGTCGACATCGGCTGCGGTCGCGGAGCCGACGTGGCCTGGTTCGCCGCCCGCGGCACGCGCGCCGTCGGCCTCGACTTCCAGCCCTACGCCTACGGCCCCGAGGCGGAGCGGCACGCCGACGACGACAGGGTGAGCTTCCAGCTCTTCAACCTCCTCGAGCTGCGCCACGTCCTGGCCGTCTCGGCGTGGGTCGCCCGGATGCCGGGTCCGCGCGCCGTGGGCTGCGTGCACGTCGTGGAGCGGCTCGGCCGCCGTGGTCGGCTCAACATGCTGCGGTCGGCCCGGATGATGCTGGCCGGCACCTCGGGCGCGCTCTACCTGCAGTTCCTCAGCGAGCGCGGCCGCGACGGCTACGCCCGCCGCACCGGCGTACGCCAGGCGCTCGACGTCGGCGTCGTGCGCGCCGAGGTCGCGGAGTCCGGGGGACGGGTGCTGGAATGCGTCGAGGAGGACGTCTCGGGTGGCTCCGACAGCTCCCGGGTCTGCCGCATGGTCATCGACTGGAGCTCGTGAAGTGGCACTCGAGAAGTGGGAGTTGTGATGTTCGGACGCGTGAAGCCCGGTCGCACCGGCGGTGACCTCGAGTCGAGGGTCGCTGCCCTGGAGGCCGCCGTGCAGGAGAACCGCGCCCTCAACGTGCGGCTCGCCGAGCTGACGGACGTGGTCACCGAGCTGCTGCTCCCGGTCGCCGCCCGCGACGAGGACAAGCTCGAGGAGATCCTCGCGAAGTACCGCGGGGACTTCTCTTGAGCCCAGCCCGGCACGCTCCTCGTCGGGCGTTCCTGCACATCGGCCTGCCGAAGACCGGCACGACCTACCTCCAGCACGTCCTGTGGGGCAACCGCGACCGGTTGCGCAAGGACGGCGTGCTCCTCCCCGGCTTCGGGCACCGCGAGCACCTGTGGGCCGCACTCGACCTCCAGGAACGGCCCCGGCTGGCCAAACGCCACGCGAAGGCGCCCGGAAGCTGGCAGCGCCTGGTCGACGAGGCAGCCGGTCGTGACGAGGACGTGCTGCTGACGCACGAGTTCTTCTGCGGCGCGAGCGCCGAGCAGGCCGCTCGGGCGCTGAGCGCCTTCGGTGACGCCGAGGTGCACCTGGTCATCACGGCACGTCCTTCCGCCGACGTGGTGTCCGCCGGCTGGCAGGAGTCGGTCAAGAACGGCAGCACCGTCGACCTCGACGCCGTCATGGCGGGCAAGGCCGCCGGTGGACCGGAGTTCAGCATGCGCACGTGGGACCTCGCCGGCGTGCTCGAGCGCTGGACCCCCGGCCTGCCGCCCGAGCGCGTGCACGTGCTCGTGATGCCGGGTCCCGGTGAGCCGCGCGACGCCCACTGGCAGCACTTCGCCGAGGTCATCGGCGTCGACCCGCACGGCTACGACGCGCCCGTCGAGTCGCTCAACCCGGCGCTGGGCATCGTGCAGATCGAGCTGCTGCGCCAGGTGAACAAGCACCTGACCGGCTACTCGGCGCTGGAGCGCGGGGTCTGGATCCGCGGCTACCTCGCCGAGGACCTGCTGGCCGGGCAGGAGCGGGAGCGGGGCGGCCTGCCCACGCAGTACCTCGACCGCTTCGCCGAGCTCGACCGGGCCGCCGCCTCGTTGGTCGCCGACCGCGGCTTCGACGTCAAGGGCGACCTGGCGCGCCTGGGAGCCCCGCAGCAGGTCGCGACGGGCGGTGCGCGGGTGCCCGAGAGCGTCTCGCCAGAGGAACTTCTGGAATCGGCGGGCCGCCTCGTCGCTGCTATCGTGGCCGACGTTCGCGCGAGCACAGGTGATGTGCCGCCACGGTTCCGGGGGAACCTCTGACTCGGGCACCCGAGGGTGCCATGTAGGAGCATTCGACGTGCGTCACAAGATCCTGTCCCTGTTCAGCGTCTGGGGCCTCGCTGCCAGCCTGGTCGTCCCGGCCGTCGCCGCCGGCGTGGTGACCGCGGGAGCGAGCGCGTCCGCGCCCACCGCGTCCAGCGCCGCTCCGTCCGCGGCGAAGCTCGCCGCCCGCAAGCCGGGCAAGCCCAACAAGAAGTGGAAGGTCCCCATCGGGCCGAAGTTCAACAACCCGATGATCCCCAAGGACCGCTTCGTGATCGAGCGCCACATCCTGCGCGCCATCCGCAACACGCCCAAGGGCGAGAAGATCGTCATCTCGGCCTACTCCCTGGACCGCCAGGCGTTCGCCGACGAGCTGATCCGTGCGCACAAGCGCGGGGTCAAGGTGCAGGTGCTCCTCAACGACCACCTCGTGCCCAACGCCCAGGTCCGCATCCAGCGCGTGCTGGGGCACAAGACCAAGAAGTCGAGCTTCCTCAAGCGCTGCGTCTCGGGCTGCCGGGCCGACGAGAACGAGTACAACAACCTGCACAGCAAGTTCTACCTGTTCAGCCGCACCGGCCGGAACCGCAACGTCGTCATGCTCGGCTCGCACAACATGACGCTCAACGCCGTGCGCTGGCAGTGGAACGACCTGTGGACCAGCGTGGGCAAGAAGCAGCTCTACGACCAGTTCGTCACCCTGTTCAACGACATGCGTCCCGACTGGGACCGTCGGCGGGCGACGTACTCGTTCTGCGAGGACGGGCTGAACTGCCCCGCGGGTGACCAGCAGAAGTACTTCAACACGGTCTTCCCGCGCTACACCACGCCGCAGACCGACATCATCATCGACATCCTCAACAACGTGCAGTGTGTCTACACCGACGCCGCGGGTGCGCAGAAGCGCACCCTGCTGCGGCTCTCGATGCACACGATGCGCGGCAACCGCGGCAACTACATCGCCGACAAGCTCCGCGAGCTCTACGCGAACGGCTGCAACCTGCGGGTCAACTACGGCCTGATGGGCTTCTACACCAAGCAGCACATCGGCGCGCCGACCGCGCGAGGCCGCGTGCCCCTGCGCTCCACCGGCTTCAACCTGGTCGACGACCCGGTCCCCACCACCACCATCGACGAGGAGGAGCCGGAGAACATCGAGCGCTACACGCACCAGAAGTACTTCGTGCTCCGTGGCTCCTACCGCGGCAACGTCGACAGCAACATCGTCTGGACCGGGTCGACCAACTGGTCGAGCCTCGGCACGCCGCAGGACGAGATCCTCTTCTCGATGCACGGGCGCCAGATGGTGCGCGACTACCTGAAGAACTTCAACCTGATGTGGCAGAAGCCCTACAGCCGCGACGCCTACACCACGACGTACTCGGAGTGGAAGATGGTCAACGGACGTCGCGTGGGCATGAAGCCCATGACGACCATCGAGCCCGACGGGCTCAAGGCCGGCGGGCCCACGTGGGAGGACGACTGACCCGAGGACGGGCCGCGGCCCGGGAGGTCACTCCTGGAACGCGGCGTCCTCGGCGGGCAGCAACGACTCGGCGAGCGACCGGACCTCGTCGGGCGAGGCGCCCTGGAGCACGACGGTGCTGCCCTTGAGGTCGAGCGCCAGGACGTCGAGCCCGTCGTCCTGCTGCCAGGCCGACCACGTGCCGGTGCCGTAGTCGGACAGGTCGACGTCGTCGGCGGTCGTGAGGCCGGCGTCGGCCAGGGCGTCCTCAGCGGTGCCGGGCAGCTGGTCGAGCGTCACGTCGCCCGTCGGGCTGGTGAACTCCATGCGCCACCACTGGGGGTCGGGCCGGTAGCCGCCACCGACGGTCGCCCACCCGTCGGGAAGCACCGTCGGCACCATGGTGATCAGCTCGTCGTCGACCGCGCGGAGCGCGGCCTTGCGATAGCGCGCCTTGACCGCCGGCTCCTCCCCGAAGTCCACGAACGCCACCTCGGCAGGCTCCTCCGACGTCTCGGTGCTCGGGCTGGTGCTCGCCGACGCGCCGGACTCCGGGTCCTCGGCGGTGTCGTTCCCGTCGCCGCAGGCGCTGGTCACCAGCGCGAACGAGGCGGCGAGGGCGGCTCCGGAGCTCAGTGTCAGTCGCATGCACTCCATCGTCTCACGTGGTGTCACACGCGTCCCACGTCCCGTGTGACGTCTCTCTCGGCTCGGGACCCTGCCCAGGTGAACGGGCCATAACTAGACTCCGAGCGTTCCGCCCACGAGCGCACAGGAGCCACCGCATGCCCCGCCTCTGCCAGACCGACGGCCTCTCCGAGGACCAGAGCGAGATCCTGAAGGCGGTGCGCCAGTTCGTGGACGAGCAGATCATCCCGGTGGCGCAGGAGCTCGAGCACGCGGACGAGTACCCGACCGAGATCATCGAGGGCCTCAAGGAGCTCGGCGTCTTCGGCCTCACGATCCCGGAGGAGTTCGGCGGACTCGGTGAGTCGCTGCTGACCTACGCCCTGGTCGTCGAGGAGATCGCGCGGGGGTGGATGAGCGTGTCGGGTGTGATCAACACCCACTTCATCGTGGCCTACATGCTGATCCAGCACGGCACGGACGAGCAGAAGGCGAAGTACCTGCCCAAGATGGCGACCGGTGAGGTCCGCGGGGCGTTCAGCATGTCCGAGCCCGGCCTCGGTTCCGACGTGTCGGCGGTGTCGACGAAGGCGACCCGCGGCGAGGACGGGTCGTACTCGATCACCGGCCAGAAGATGTGGCTGACCAACGGCGCCACCTCGACCCTGGTCGCGGTGCTGGTCAAGACCGACGAGGGCAACGAGTCGGTGTACAAGAACATGACGACGTTCCTGGTCGAGAAGGAGCCCGGCTTCGGGGAGACCGCGCAGGGCGTCACCGTGCCGGGCAAGATCGACAAGATGGGCTACAAGGGCGTCGAGACCACCGAGCTCATCCTCGAGGGCCACCAGATCTCCGCCGACCAGATCCTCGGCGGCGAGCCCGGCAAGGGCTTCTTCCAGATGATGGACGGCGTCGAGGTCGGCCGCGTCAACGTCGCCGCCCGTGCGTGCGGGCTGGCGTGGCGCGGCTTCGAGCTGGGCATCGCGTATGCCCAGCAGCGCAAGACCTTCGGCAAGGCGATCGCGGAGCACCAGGCGGTGCTGTTCCGGCTCGCGGAGATGGCCACCAAGGTCGAGGTCGCCCACACGATGATGGTCAAGGCCGCCCGCCTGAAGGACACCGGGCAGCGCATGGACGTCGAGGCCGGCATGGCCAAGATGGTCGCCAGCGAGTACGCCAACGAGGTCGTGGAGGACTCCTTCCGCATCCACGGCGGCTACGGCTACTCCAAGGAGTACGAGATCGAGCGCCTCATGCGCGAGGTCAAGTTCATGCTCATCGGCGAGGGCACCTCCGACATCCAGAAGATGATCATCGGCCGCAGCCTGCTCAAGGACTACAAGCTCCGCTGAGCCTCGGCCGCGGCATCGGCCGCGGCGAGCGCCTCGCTGGCTGCCTCGACGACGTCGGGGGAGAGCACGTGCTCGATGGCGAGCGCGGACGCGCCCAGCACGGCTGCCTCGCCACCGGCCCGTGAGGTCACGATGCGCAGGTGCTCGGTGGCAAGCGGCAGCGAGCGCTGGTAGACCGACTCGCGGATGCCCGCGAGCAGGTGCTCGCCGGCGCCGGCCAGCTGCCCGCCGATCACGACGACCGACGGGTTGATCAGGTTGGTCATGGTCGCGACGACCTCACCGATGTCGCGGCCCGCCTGTCGTACGACGGCCATCGCCACCGGGTTGCCGGCGCGGACCAGGTCGACGACGTCGCCGCCGGTCTTCGCGTCCTCGCCCTGCTCTCGGACCGCGGCCGCCAGGGCCGGACCTGCGGCCAGTGCCTCGAGGCAGCCGGTGTTGCCACACCGGCACAGCACGTCGGCGGCCCGGGGGACCCGGACGTGCCCGAGGTCGCCGGCCGTGCCGCGCGCCCCGCGCTGCAGCACCCCGCCCGACACGATGCCGGCGCCGATGCCGGTGGCGACCTTGATCAGGACGAGGTCGTCGACGTCGCGCAGGTGGGCGCGCCGCTCGCCGAGGGCCATGATGTTGACGTCGTTGTCGACGAGCACGGGCACGTCGTAGACGCGCTGCAGGTGCCCCGGTACGTCGTACCGGTCCCACCCCGGCATGATCGGCGGGTTGATGGGGCGTCCGGTCGAGTGCTCGACCGGGCCGGGTAGGCCGATGCCGATCGCGGCGAGATCCTCGATCGGGCGGTCGCTGGCCGCGCAGAGGTCGCGCACGGTCTGGACCACCCAGCCGAGCACCTCCTCCGGGCCGGCAGCCACCTCGAGCCGGGCGTCGGTCTCGCCGAGGATCTGGCCGTCGAGGTCGGTGAGGGCGGCGCGGGCGTGGGTCGCGCCGACGTCCACCCCGACCACCAGCTTGGCGCCGGCGTTGAGGGCGAACAGGGTCGGAGGCCGACCACCCGTGGAACGCGCGCCGCCGTAGGGCGCCACCAGCCCCAGGCGCATCAGCGTGTCGATCCGGGCGGCGACCGTCGAGCGCGCGAGGCCGGTCGCCTCGGCCAGCTGGGCCCGGGTCCATGGCCTGCCGTCGCGGAGGAGGTCGAAGAGCTCGCCGGTGCGCACGAGGTGGAGTCAAGCACACGCCTCGCACTTTCCACAGGCACAATCAAACTTTTGTCAGGTACTCGACAAAAGTCCGTGACGCGTGCCACAGTTCCGGCGTGACGACCCAGCCGACCACTGCGCCGCTGCTCGAGATGCGCGGCATCGTGAAGCGATTCCCCGGTGTGCTGGCGCTGGGCGGCGTCGACCTCGACGTCCGTCCCGGCGAGGTGCACTGCCTGCTGGGGCAGAACGGGGCCGGCAAGTCCACCCTCATCAAGGTGCTCTCGGCCAGCTACCAGCCCGACGAGGGCGAGGTCCTCTGGGAGGGCCGCCCCGTGGCCCTGTCCACCCCGCAGTCGGCGATGAGGCTGGGCATCTCCACGATCTACCAGGAGCTCGACCTGGTGCCGGGTCTCTCCGTCGCGGAGAACATCTTCCTGGGCCACGAGCTCTCCTCCGGCGGGATGAGCCAGCGCGGCCGGACGAACCGCGCGGCCGCCGACCTGCTCGCCCGCCTCGGGCACGCCGAGATCTCTCCCACGCGCGAGGTCGGACGCCTCACGCCCGCCGCGCAGCAGATCGTCAGCATGGCGCGGGCGCTCTCGCAGGACACCCGCCTGCTCGTCCTCGACGAGCCGTCCGCCGTGCTCGACCAGGGCGAGGTGAACAACCTCTTCCGGGTCATCCGCGACCTCACCGCCGAGGGCGTGGCCGTGGTCTACATCTCCCACCGCCTCGAGGAGATCCGCCAGATCGGCGACCGCATCACCGTGCTCAAGGACGGCAGGACCGTCGCCACGGGCCTCGCGGTGGCCGAGACGCCCACCGCCGACCTGATCAAGCTGATGACCGGGCGCTCGATCGAGTACGTCTTCCCGCCCCGCAGCGGCACGCCGGTCACCGCGGGCGAGCCCGTCCTCGACGTCAGCGGCCTCGAGCTGGCGGGTGTCTTCTCCGGGGTCGACCTGAGGGTGCATGCCGGCGAGATCGTCGGGCTGGCCGGGCTCGTGGGCGCCGGCCGTTCCGAGATCCTCGAGACCGTCTACGGCGCCCGCCGCGCGTCCGCCGGCACGGTCCGCGTCAACGGGCGCGAGCTGCGCCGCGGGTCCGTCCCGGCCGCCGTCAAGGCCGGTCTCGGGCTGGCGCCCGAGGAGCGCAAGAGCCAGGGCCTGCTGCTCGACCAGGCGGTCTACCGCAACGTCACCGTCTCCACGCTGGGCCGCTTCGCCCGCCTCGGCTTCCTCGACAGCGGCGACGAGCGTCGCCGCGCCACCGAGGTCACCCAGTCCCTCGACGTCCGTCCGGGCGGCGTGGACCGCCTGGTGCGTCTGCTCTCCGGCGGCAACCAGCAGAAGGTCGTCCTGGCGCGGTGGCTGCTCCGTGAGTGCCGGGTGCTCCTCCTCGACGAGCCCACGCGCGGCGTCGACGTCGGCGCCCGGGCCGAGATCTACGCCGTGGTGCGCGCGCTGGCCGACTCCGGGGTCGCCGTCGTGGTCGTGTCGAGCGAGGTGGAGGAGGTGCTCGGTCTGGCGGACCGGGTGCTGGTGGTCCGCGAGGGCCGCGTCGTGCACGAGGGTCCCGCGCACGAGATCGACGAGTCCCGGGTCCTCGACCTGGTCATGGAAGGAAGCGCCGCATGAGCGAGCACCGCACCACCCCCGGGACGGACGGGCCCGACCTGGCCGCCGTCGAGAATCCCGTGGCGCCGTCGAACGACACCGTCCGGGTGGAGCACGCCGCCGCGGAGCCCGAGGGCACGTCGCGAGGAGCCGGCCTGATGAGCGGGCCGTTCGGGCGCAACCTCGGCCTGGTGCTCGCCCTGCTCGTGATCTGCGTCGTCGGCGTCGTCACGGCCGGCGACCGCTTCGCGAGCGTCGACAACCTGGTGACCATCCTCCGGCTCGCCTCCATCGTGGGCGTGGTCAGCATCGGCATGACCTTCGTGATCACCGGCGGAGGCATCGACCTGTCCGTGGGCGCGATCGTGGCCCTCTCCTCGGTGTGGGCGAGCACCTTCGCCACCCAGACCATGGCCGAGGACACGCACTGGCTGGTCATGGTGTTCGCGGCACTCGCGGTCGGGGGCGCCTGCGGCCTCGTCAACGGGGTGCTGATCGCCTACGGCAACATCGTGCCGTTCATCATGACGCTCGCCATGCTGGCGTCCGCCCGCGGACTGGCCGAGATCATCTCCGAGCGGCGTACGCAGATCGTGCGCGTGGAGGGCTTCAAGGACTTCTGGTCCGCCGACGTCCTCGGCGTCCCGCTGCTGGTCGTCATCTTCGCCCTGGTCTCCGTGGCGGGCTGGTTCCTCTTCAACCGGACCACGTTCGGCCGACGGACCCTGGCCGTGGGCGGCAACCCCGAGGCGGCGCGCCTCGCCGGCATCAACGTCAAGCGGCACACGGTGCTGCTCTACGTGCTGGTCGGCCTCTGCTGCGGCCTGGCCGCCCTCATGTACCTCGCCCGCACCTCGACCGGCAGCTCCACCCACGGGACGTTGCTGGAGCTCGACGTGATCGCCGCCGTCGTCATCGGCGGGACGCTGCTCACCGGCGGGCGCGGCACCATCGTCGGCACCGTGATCGGGGTGCTCATCTTCAGCACGCTGAGCAACGTCTTCGTCCTCAACAACCAGGACAGCTCGACCCAGGCCGTCGCCAAGGGCCTGATCATCGTCGTCGCCGTGCTGCTCCAGCAGCGCCTGGCACGACGCTCGACCACGACCTGACCGTCGGGTCCCACGCACTCGGACCACCACCCGCACCGCAGCACCCACACCGCACACAAGGAGCACAACCCATGCGACTGCGCACCACCACCTCACGGCAGCAGAGCCGCCGCTTCCCCGGCCTCGTGGTCGGCGCGGTCGCCGTCCTGGCCCTCACCGCCTGCACCGGCAGTGCCGAGGACGCGGCCAACGACGACGAGGGCTCCTCGGACTCCACCCCCGCGGCCGCCGCGGGCGGCAACGACGAGGCCGGCGACACGGTCACGATCGGCTTCTCGGCGCCCGCCGCCGACCACGGCTGGATGGCGGCCATCACGAACAACGTCCGCGACCTCGCCGACCAGTACGACGACCTCGACCTGCAGATCGCCGAGGGCACCAACGACGTCAACCTGCAGATCAGCCAGGTCGAGACCTTCATCAACGACAAGGTCGACGCCATCGTGCTGCTCCCGTTCGACGGCGCAGCGATGACGCCGGTCGCGCTCAAGGCGATGGAGGCCGGCATCCCGGTCATCAACGTCGACCGCGAGTTCGACGACCCCAACGCCGCCCGCGTCACCGTCCTCGGTGACAACTACGGCATGGGCGTGTCGGCCGGTGAGTACGTCTGCCAGCAGGCGGACGGTGACGAGGACGTGGTGGTCGCCGAGATCGCCGGCATCGACTCCCTCCCGCTGACCCAGGACCGCAGCCAGGGCTTCGAGGACGCGCTCAGCGAGTGCGGTCTCGACGTCGACGCCCGCCAGGCCGCCGAGTTCACCGTCGAGAGCGGCGAGGAGGTCGCGGCCAACCTGCTCCAGGCCGAGCCGAAGATCGACTACCTGTGGAACCACGACGACGACCAGGGCGTCGGCGTCCTGGCCGCGATCGAGAACGCCGGCCGCGACGAGTTCACGATGATCGGCGGCGCGGGCTCCGCCAACGCGATGCGCGCGATCCAGGAGGACTCCGGCGTGCTCAAGGCGACGGTCATCTACCCCTCGACGCAGGGCGCCGACGGCGTCAAGCTCGCCCGCCTGCTGGTGCAGGACAAGGCGATGGGCGACCTGGTGGAGGTCGAGGTGCCCCGACTGGTGCAGCTCTACGCACCGGTCGTGACCTCGGAGAACGTCGACCAGTTCATCGACACCGCCTTCGAGTCCTGAGGTAGCGGTCGACGCCCCCGCCGCCGGACAGCGGCGGCGGGGGCCTTCCGCACCTGACCCACCGACGAGACCTGAGGACCACCGATGACGCACCAGCAGGACACCCTGTCCGTGGGGATGGTGGGCTACGCCTTCATGGGCGCGGCTCACTCGCAGGCCTGGCGCAACGCACCGCGCTTCTTCGACCTCCCGCTCCACCCCCGCATGGCCGCGGTGGCGGGCCGCGACGAGGCCAGGGTCGCCGAGGCCGCGACCAGGCTGGGATGGGAGTCCACCGAGACGTCCTGGCAGGCGCTCGTCGCCCGCGACGACATCGACCTCATCGACGTGTGCACGCCCGGTGACACGCACGCCGAGATCGCCATCGCGGCGCTCGAGGCGGGCAAGCACGTGCTCTGCGAGAAGCCGCTGGCCAACACGGTCGAGGAGGCCGAGGCCATGGTCGCCGCCGCCGAGAAGGCCAGGGCCTCCGGGGTCCGGTCGATGGTCGGCTTCACCTACCGGCGCGTGCCCGCCATCGGGCTCGCGCGGCAGCTCGTCGCCGAGGGCCGGCTGGGCCGGATCCACCACGTCCGCGCGCAGTACCTGCAGGACTGGATCGTCGACCCGGAGGCGCCCATGTCGTGGCGCCTGGACAAGTCGAAGGCCGGGTCCGGCGCGCTGGGCGACATCGGCGCCCACATCGTCGACCTGACCCAGTTCATCACCGGCGACACGATCGCGACGGTCTCCGGGCGACTGGAGACCTTCGTCAAGGAGCGGCCACTCCCGGCGGAGGCCCACACCGGCCTGGCCGGCACCGCGTCGAGCGGGGCCGAGCGTGGGACCGTCACCGTCGACGACGCCGCCGCGTTCCTGGCCCACTTCCGTGGGGGCGCGCTCGGCGTCTTCGAGGCGACCCGGTTCGCCAACGGGCGCAAGAACGCGATCCGCATCGAGATCAACGGCTCGCGCGGGAGCGTCGCCTTCGACTTCGAGGACATGAACGTCCTGCACTTCTACGACGGCGACGACGACCCGGCGACGGCAGGGTTCCGGCGCATCCTCGCCACCGAGCCCGTGCACCCCTACGTCGCCGCCTGGTGGCCCCCGGGGCACCTGCTCGGCTACGAGCACGGCTTCACCCACCAGGTCGTCGACCTCGTCACCGACATCGCCGCGGGCACGGACCCAGCGCCGTCGTTCGCGGACGGCCTGCAGGTCCAGCGGGTCCTCGCCGCCGTCGAGGCGAGCTCACACGACAACGCCTGGCAGGACGTCCCCGCATGACCGGACGCGGCCGCCGTACGCGGTCGCCGGCCGGACACCCGCACCGACCAGCAACGCTCGTCCAGAGAAGGAGCTCGCGATGACCCGCCCCGTCACCCTGTTCACCGGCCAGTGGGCCGACCTGCCGTTCGAGGAGGTCTGCCGGCTCGCGTCCGGCTGGGGCTACGACGGCCTCGAGATCGCCTGCTGGGGCGACCACTTCGACCCGTGGGCCGCCGTGGAGGACGAGGGCTACGTGGCCGCCAAGCGCGAGGTGCTCGACCGGCACGGCCTGCAGGTCTTCGCGATCAGCAACCACCTCAAGGGCCAGGCGGTGTGCGACGACCCGATCGACGAGCGCCACCGCGGCATCCTGCCGGACCGGATCTGGGGCGACGGCGACGCCGAAGGCGTCCGCACGCGGGCCGCAGAGGAGATGAAGATGACCGCACGTGCCGCGCGCCGGCTCGGTGTGGACGTGGTCGTCGGGTTCACCGGGTCCTCGATCTGGAAGTACGTCGCGATGTTCCCGCCGGCCACCCAGGACATGGTGGACGCCGGCTACCAGGACTTCGCGGACCGCTGGAACCCCATCCTCGACGTCTTCGACAGCGAGGGCGTGAAGTTCGCCCACGAGGTGCACCCCTCGGAGATCGCCTACGACTACTGGACCACGGTGCGTGCCCTCGAGGCCGTCGACCACCGCGAGGCCTTCGGCCTGAACTGGGACCCGAGCCACTTCGTGTGGCAGGACCTCGACCCCGTCGGCTTCCTCTGGGACTTCAAGGACCGGATCTACCACGTCGACTGCAAGGACGCGAAGAAGCAGGTCGGCAACGGGCGCAACGGGCGCATGGGGTCGCACCTGCCGTGGGCCGACCCCCGTCGCGGTTGGGACTTCGTGTCGACCGGCCACGGGGACGTCCCGTGGGAGCAGTGCTTCCGGATGCTCAACACCATCGGCTACGACGGCCCGATCTCGGTCGAGTGGGAGGACGCCGGGATGGACCGGCTCGTCGGGGCGCCGGAGGCGCTGGAGCTCGTGCGGCGCCTGGCGTTCGACGCCCCCGACGCCGCCTTCGACGCCGCCTTCAGCACCTCGGACTGACCCGGACCCTAGACTCCCGGCGCATGAGGGGATTCCGCGCCAAGGATGCGGACCGCGACCGCTACGTCGAGGTCATCGAGGCGGCGTACGTCGACGGCCAGCTCGGCGACGCCGACCGCGAGCTGCGGGTCTCCCGCGCGCTGTCGGCCGAGACGCTCGACGAGCTCGAGACCCTCACCCGCGACCTGCAGGTGCCTGCCGGCTTCGTGCCCGCCGCGGACCGCCCGACGCCGCCGCGCCGGTCGGGCTCCGGCCCGGTGGTGGCCCTGCTGGTGGCGGCGTTCGCCGTGTTCGTCGTCCTCAGCGCGGTCGGTGCACTGGTCGTCTTCGGGTCGAGCGACGGCTCCGACACCGCGACGTCCGAGGGCGTCGCGGTCGCGCCGGTCCCGGACGAGTCCGGGCGGGCGACACCGGCGCCCGCGCCCTTCACGATGACGGCCCCGCAGGTCCGAGCGTTCCTGCGGGCCTACGAGAGGAAGTTCGGCTCCCTCGATGCGTGGGAGGTCGGCTTCTACCCCGAGCGCGTGGGCGTGCAGGTCCCGGTGTCCAGGGCCCGCAAGCGCTTCGAGCGATGGAGCTGGGACGGCGCGTGGCGCCAGGACACCGAGGCGTCCGCGGTGATCGGCCAGCAGGCGCTCGTCGACCTCGGCACCGTCGACGTACGTCGGATGTTCGAGAACATCGCCCTTGCCAGGAAGACCCTCGACGTGCCGACGGGGCGGCTCTCCCACGTCCTGGTCAACGACTGGGGCCAGGGGCCGAGCGTCAACATCTACATCGGCAACCGGTTCAACGAGACCGGCTACCTCCGGACCGCGCCCGGCGGGGAGATCATCCGCAGCTATCCCTTCGGCGCGTGACACATCCCACGTGACCACGCGCGCTCCCGGCGCCCGTGCTGCGGCAGCATGTGCGCCATGAAGACCAACGCCGGCAACTTCTTCGAGGACTTCACCGTCGGGCAGGTGATCGAGCACGCGACGCCGCGGACGGTCACCGAGGGCGACCGGGCGCTCTACGGCGCGATCTACCCCACGCGCTTCGCCATCCCGTCCTCCGCGGAGTTCGCCGCCTCCGTCGGGCTCTCCCCGCACCCGGTCGAGGAGCTCATCGGGTTCCACGTCGCCTTCGGCAAGACCGTCCCCGACGTGTCGCTGAACGCCGTGGCCAACCTCGGCTACGCCGAGTGCCGCTTCCACGTCCCGGTCGTGCCCGGCGACACGCTGCGCACCCGCTCGGAGGTCATCGGCCTCAAGCAGAACTCCAACGGGAGGACGGGCGTGGTCTGGGTGCGCTCGACCGCGACCAACCAGCGCGGCGAGGTGGCGATCGACTGGGCGCGCTGGGTGATGGTGCACAAGCGCTCCGCCGAGTCACCCGCACCGGAGACGGTGGTGCCGACGCTGGCGGACGCGGTGGCCCCGGAGGACCTCGTGGTGCCGGCCGGCCTCGACTTCACCGCGTACGACGTCGCGGCGGCCGGCGAGCCGCACCGGTTCGACGACTACACGGTGGGGGAGCGGATCGACCACGTCGACGGCGTCACCCTCACCGACGCCGAGCACATGATGGCGACCCGGCTGTGGCAGAACACCGCCAAGGTGCACTTCAACACCGAGGCCCGTCCCGACGGCAACCGCCTGGTCTACGGCGGCCACGTGATCTCGCTGGCCCGCGCGCTGTCCTTCAACGGGCTGGCCAACGCCCAGCTGGTCGCGGCGATCAACGCCGGCGCGCACGTCGCCCCGGCCTTCGCCGGCGACACCGTCTACGCCTGGTCCGAGGTGCTCGACAAGGCTCCCGTCGACGCCCCCGGGGTGGGCGCGCTCCGGCTCCGCCTCGTGGCCACCAAGGGCCGCGACGAGTCGATGACCCTGCGCGGCGAGGACGGGAAGTACGCCGACGGCGTGCTGCTCGACCTCGACCACTGGGTCCTCATCCCGCGCTGAACCTGGCGAGCAGGTCGGCCGCCACGAGGTCGACGGCTGCGTCGAGGGAGTCGGCCGGGCCGGCACCGAGCCGCTCCAGCACCACCCGGGCGGCGGTGAGCAGCTCGTCGTCGTCGACCTCGTCGGGTGTGCGTCCCTCGCGCGGCAGGGCGGGCAGCAGGTCGTCGAGGTCGCCCACGACGTCGTACGTGCTGGCACGCAGGGCGCTGACCGTCTCCTCGGAACGCTCCCTGATCCAGCCGTGGTGGCGCTCGGGGAGGGCGAAACCCTCGCGGGGGGCCGAACCGGCCAGCGCCTCGGGCACGAAGGTGCCCTTGACGTGCCGGGTGAGCGCGGGGGAGCGCTGCGGGCGCGGGACGCACTCGTTGATGCGCCGCAGCAGCTCTGCCTCGACCAGCGACAGCGAGTCGTTGGGGCGCCGGGCCTCGGTCTCCAGCCCGGACGGGTCCAGGCCCAGGACGGCGCTGGTGCGCAGCCACAGCTCCTCCCGCGGAGCCCCCGACGGGGGTACGACGACCAGGTGCGCGCGGTCGGCCGGGATGCCGGCGGACCAGAGGGCGAGGATCCCGGGCACGTCCTGGTAGCGCCAGAACTTCTGGTCGCCCTCGCCGCGGCGCACGGTCGCGAGGAAGCGGCGGTAGGGCTGGCGGGCGCCCATCTTCACCCGCTGCTGCCAGGCCGACGGGAGCACGCGCCCGAGGTCGCGGGCCGTGAGCACGACGTGCACCTCGTCGGCGGCGCCGGCGAGGTCGGCGAGGGCGGCGGCGACGGCCTTGGGCGGGGTGTCGGAGAAGTGCTCGTTGGTGAGGAGCACGTCGCCGGACCACGACCGGGTCTCGTCGACCAGCCGGCGCCAGGCGTCGCGCTCGCGGTCGTCGAACGTGGCCACGACGTCGGTCATGCCCTTGACCACGGCGGCCGCCGCGAAGTGGTCGCGCCGCCCGGACCCGGGCAGCAGCAGGCCGCGGTCGCGGAGGTCGTCGTGCTGCTGCCACCACAGGTCCTGCAGGAAGGACGTCCCCGACTTCGCGGTCCCGACGTGGAGGAACGCGCGGCGAGCCATGGCGGTGACCCTACTGCCGGCCCGTGGTGCGGCAGACTCGGCCCGTGGCCTGGGACCGTGAGTTCTTCTACGACACCTATCCCCGCACCGAGGCGGCCTTCGCCGCGCGCCTCGACGAGAGCCTGTCGCCGCGCGACCCGTCCGTGCTGCTCCAGGTCGTGCGCGAGCTCGGGCTGCCTCCGGACAGCCGCGCCGTCGACGTCGGGTGCGGTGAGGGCGCCCACGCCTTCCGCCTGGCCACCCACTTCGGGCTCCGCGTGCTCGGCATCGACCCCGTGCAGCGCCACCTCGACCTCGCCCGCGAGGCCCGCCGGGACCTGGCGCCCGACATTGGCTCGCGGGTGTCCTTCGAGCGTGGCTCAGCCACCCGGGTGCCCGCCGCGGACGCCTCGGTCGACCTCGTCTGGTGCCGCGACGTGATGGTGCACGTGGCGCACCCGGAGGACGCGTACGCCGAGTTCGCCCGGGTGCTGCGCCCGGGTGGTCACGTGGTCGGCTACCAGGTTGTCTCCACCGACCTGCTCCCGCGCGAGGAGGCGGACTGGCTCTTCGCGGTCATGGGCGTCGTGCCGGCCAGTGCCGACCCCACGGTGCTCGACCGCGCGATCGCGGCGTCCGGGCTCGAGGTGGTCGACACGATCGACCTCGCGAGCGAGTGGGGGGAGTGGTCGGAGGAGCAGGAGGGCCGCGCCTCGCGGGCGCTGCTGCACCTCGCGCGGCTGCTGCGGGAGCCGGAGCGCTACCGCGCCGAGTTCGGCGACGAGGCCTACGACGTGATGCTCGGCGACTGCCGGTGGCACGTGCACCGGATGGAGGGCAAGCTCGCCGGCCGGATCGACGTGCTGCGCAGGCCGGCGGGGGATAACCCCTCGACCTCGCCTTGACGCGTTTGGCAGGGTGGCCTCACCCGTTCCAACCTCGGATCCAGGAGGACCCCATGGCTGATCAGGACCCCAACGCAGACCTCAAGGCGAAGATGCGGGAGGCCCTCGATCGCAAGAAGGGCCACCTCCACCCCGACGACAGTGCCGGTTCGCGGGAGAAGGCGCACGGCTCGGAGGTCAACGACAAGAACGTCGCCAAGCCGATGCACCGGCGCAAGGCCGGTGGCGGCGGGGTCTGATCCCCGCGGTGCTCAGGCGTCGGCGGGCGCGTGGTCGTCCGCCGGCGCGAACGCCTTCGCCAACCAGAACAGCGCGACGACGAGCACGAGCGGCACCGCGAAGCCGACGCGCAGCGACCCGGCACCGACCGCACCCGTCATCACCGCGCCGAGCAGCGCGCCGGCGTAGTTGAACTGGTTGAACCGCGCCACCACGGCGTCGACCCGCGCCTGCCGGGTGGCCGGGTCGGCATTGCGGCCGGCCAGCGCCGCAGCCGCCGAGAAGCTCAGCGGGGCGACGACCGCGACGCCGCAGCCGAGGAGCGTGAAGCCGACGACGGCCACTTGCCACGCCGGGGCCGTGACGACGACGACGAGCGAGACCAGGGCGAGCGCCGCTCCGACCCGCAGCAGCCGCACTGCGCCGACCCGCTCGGTCAGCCGGTCGCCCGCCAGCCGCACCAGCCCGCTGGCCAGGAGGTAGGGCAGGGTGGCGAGGGCGACCAGCTCCTCGGGGGCGCCGAACACGTCGTCGAGGTAGACCGGGCCCCACGTCGCCGCCGCCGTGTCGACCGTGTAGAAGACCACCAGCGCCAGCCCGACCATCACGATCGCGCGCCACGGCACGTCGGTGTCGGTGGACGTCGCCGCCTCGCCGTGGTCGCGCGGCAGGTACGGCGCCGCCGTGGCCAGCAGCGGCAGCAGGGCGAGGACGGCGATCGCCGACCACGGCACGTCCGAGCTACCCAGCGTCAGCACCGCGCCGATCACGCCGCCGAGCGTCCACGCGCCGTGGCAGGACGGCAGCACCACGCGGCCGAGCCGGTGCTCCAGCGCGACGGCCTGCATGTTGCCGGTCGCGTCGACCAGCCCCAGCCCGACGCCGTACGCCGCCAGGGCGACGACGAAGACCACCTTGACCGGCGCCAGCACGACCGCGGCGACCGAGACTGCCACGACCAGCAGGCCGGCGCGGAGGACCACCGCGCTGTCCAGGCGCGGTGCCATCCGCTCGGCCAGCAGCGAGCCAGCGCCCGCCAGCAGGACCATCATCAGCAGCACGCCCGACAGGGCCAGCTCGCCGAGGTCCCAGCGGTCCTGGATCCGCGGGAGCCGCGTCGTCAGGCTGATGAAGACCAGTCCCTGCGTGCCGAAGGCGGCCGCGATCGCGAGCCGCGCCCGACCCAGGTCGACGGTGCCGGCGGTGGGTCGACTCATGGCGAGCATCGTGGCAGGAGTCCCGGCCGCCCGTGGCAGACTCGCGCGCATGTCTTCCACCGCCGGTCCCGAGCTCTGGTTGGTCCGTCACGGCGAGACCGAGTGGAGTCGCGACGGCAAGCACACCTCGATCACCGACCTGCCGCTCACCTCCGAGGGTGAGGAGGCCGCCATCCTGCTCGGCCCGCGGCTCTACGACGTCGACTTCGACCTCGTCCTCACCAGCCCGCGCCAGCGCGCACGCCGTACGGCCGAGCTGGCCGGCTTCGCCGACGTCGAGGTCGACGAGGACCTCGTCGAGTGGGCCTACGGCGACTACGAGGGCGTGACCACTGCCGAGATCCGCGAGACCGTGCCCGGCTGGACGGTGTGGACGCATCCCGTGCCGGGTGGCGAGACCGCCGACGAGGTCTCCGCGCGCCTGGACCGCGTCGTCGCCCGCGCCCGCGACCACGACCGGACCCTCGTCTTCGCGCACGGCCACTCGCTGCGGGTGCTCACCGCGCGCTGGCTCGAGCAGCCCGCGGCCGAGGGTCGCTTCTTCCGGCTCGACACCTCCACGGTGTCGGTGCTCGGCTTCGAGCGGGAGACGCCGGCCCTGCTGAAGTGGAACAGCTGACGTGCGGATCGACCTCCACACGCACTCGTCCGCGAGTGACGGCACGGACACGCCGGACGCGCTCGTGCGCGAGGCGAAGGCGGCCGGCCTCGACGTCGTCGCGCTGACCGACCACGACGCCACCTCCGGCTGGACCGAGGCCCAGCAGGCGGCCGACGAGATCGGCATCACGCTGGTGCCGGGCCTCGAGATCAGCACGAAGCTCCAGCACCGCGGCGTGCACCTGCTGGCCTACCTGCCGGACCCGACGTACGGCCCGCTCACCGACGTCCTCGACCGCATCATCGCCGGTCGCACCGAGCGCACCCCCGCGATCGTCTCCGCGCTGCGGGCCCACGGCATCGACGTCACCGAGGACGACGTACGCCGTGAGGCAGGGGGCTCGGTCGCCGCCGGCCGCCCGCACGTGGCCGACGCGCTGGTCCGGCTGGGTGTGGTCACCGACCGCACCGAGGCGTTCGCGACGTTGCTGAGCCCGGGCCAGCCGGGCTACGCCAACCGCTACGCGCCCCCGCTGGAGGAGATGATCCCGATCGTGGTGGCCGCCGGCGGCGTGCCGGTCATCGCCCACCCGTGGGGTCGCCGCGGCGGCACAGTGCTGACCGAGGAGGTCTTCGGCATGCTCAACGAGCTGGGCCTCGCCGGGATCGAGGTCGACCACCAGGACCACCCGCCCGAGCTCCGGGCCCGCCTGCGTGAGATCGCCGCCGACCTCGACCTCCTGGTCACCGGCAGCAGCGACCACCACGGCCTCGGCAAGCGCGACCACGACCTCGGGGTCAACACCACCGACCCCGAGCAGTACGAGCGCCTGGTCTCGTTGGCGCGGACCTCGCCGGGTGGGCCGACGAGCTGACCTGGCTCCCCGGCTGGGTGCCGGTCGAGGAGTCGGCGCAGCGCGAGGTCATCGGGCGGATCGTGGCGGGGGAGCGGTGGATCCTCGACTCGTCGTACGGCGCCTGGGTCGATCTGGTCCTGCCCCGCACGCAGCTCGTCATCGGGCTCGACTATCCGCGCTGGCTGTCGCTCGGACGGCTCGTGCGGCGCACGGTGTCGGGCGCGATCACCCGCGAGCCGCGCTGCAACGGCAACGTCGAGTCCTGGCGCAACATGGTCAGCAGGAAGTCGATCGTCCGCTGGCACTTCCAGTCCTTCGCCCGCAAGAGGGACCGGCGACCAGGCGCGATCACGGGCGCTGGTGCTTCGACCGCACCGCGATCGCACCGTCCCGCTCCAGCGCCTCCAGGACGTCGACGGCGTCGAATGCCTGACCGGGTGCAGCGGCGCCCGCTCCGTGGTGACGTCCGTCCAGGAGGCGGGCGACGCCCTCGACGACGATCGGTGCGCTGACGGCGTAGATGTCGAGACCGCTCGCGCTCGCGCCGCGAACCTCGTCGCCGGCCCGCACCACGACGTCGACGAAGAACCTCTGGGCCGAGCGGCCCTGGTCGTCGACCGCCTCCGGTGCGGGTGTGCTCGCGTCGCGAAGCTCGTCGAGCGAGCCCGTGTTGAGGTGGGAGCGCAGCTCCTTCACCTCCAGGTGGCGGTCGATGGTGATCACCTCGGAGAACGGCAGCTGGACGACGGCCTGCTTCCCCAATGGCTCGTCGAAGGCCCAGGTACCGGAGGGCGCCGGACTCTCGAGGGGTGCCAGCGCGCCGTCCCGGATCACCAGTCGGGGCGCGGTGTTCCGTGCCCCGGTCACACGCGTCCCGGCGGTCGGCCACCACCGGTCCAGGCCGATCGCGACCTCGACCTCGTCTGCCTGTGCCCGCCCCCCGAGGGCGGCCGTGACGAGCAGGTCGGCAAGGCCACCGTAGAAAGCCATCGCGGGGACGACCGTCACGTTCGCGGTCCGGGCGGGTGCGTCGAGGTCGCGGTACAGCGCCTGCACGACCGGCTGCTCGGCCGTGACGTCGAGGTAGTGCACGCCGGCCTCGACCGCCGCCCCGGCCAGCGGGAGCGCGGTGTCGAGGAACGGGCCCGCGCAGTTGACGACCGCCGCCGTCCCGGAGAGGGCCCGCCGGAGTCCGGCCGGGTCTGCCAGTGTCGCCACCCGGCGCTCGAGACCGGCGTGCCGCCCGGGACCGGCGGCCAGTCGCTCGGCATCCCGGCCGGCGAGCACGGGCTCCAACCCCCGGCGCAGCAGCTCGTCGACGACGAACCGCCCCGTGTGACCGGTGGCGCCATAGACAAGGACTCGTTCGTTCGTGTTCATGCGTCTGATCCTGTCCACGGCGGTCGGACAGGACGAGCGTCTCAAACGACGCTTACCGTACATTTTGCGACATGCACCGGATTGCGCTCGTCCTGCACGACACGGCGATGCTGTACGAGGTCGCGATCGCCTCGGAGATCTTCGGTGCCGACCGCCCCGACCACGCCCCGGCAGGTCAGTGGTACGACCTCGTGATCTGCACCGCCGACGGCGGCCCCCACCCGTGGCTGCCCCACGTGCGCAGCGCCGGGTATGCCGAGATCGCCCACGTCGACACCGTCGTCGTGCCGTCTGCCGACGAGCTCGACGACCGGGTGGCCCCGGCGCTCGTCGACGCCCTCACGGCCGCCCGGCGTCGGGGGACCCGCCTCGCGGCCCTGTGCACCGGTGCGTTCGTGCTGGCGGCCGCCGGCGTGCTTGACGGCCGCATGGCCACCACCCACTGGATGCACGCCGAGGACCTCGCCCGCCGCTACCCCCAGGTCGACGTACGGCCCGACATCCTCTACGTCGACGAGGGCGACGTGCTCACCTCCGCGGGCAAGAGTGCAGCGCTCGACCTCTGCCTTCACCTGGTACGCCGCGACTACGGTGCCGCCGCGGCCAACGCGATGGCCCGGCGGATGGTCGTCCCCGCCCACCGCACCGGCGGACAGGCACAGTTCATCACCCCGCCCTCGGACCCGCGGAGCCCCGAAGGGCTCGCACCGACCCTCGAGTGGGCCCGTGCTCGACTCGACCAGCCCCTCACTGTCGCCGACCTCGCCGCTCACGCCCACCTCAGCACCCGCCAGCTCGCCCGCCGGATGCAGGCGGAGCTGCAGACCGGGCCGCTCGACTGGCTCCACCGACAACGGCTGGCCCGGGCCCAGGAGATGCTGGAGCGCACCGATGCCTCGATCGACCACATCGCGACCAGCTGCGGCATGGGCACCGCCGCCACTCTGCGCCGTCACTTCCGCCGTGCCCTCGGCGTCACGCCCTCGGCGTACCGGACGACGTTCCGGATGGTCGACGACCCCGCTGTCTTGACCGTGGCCTAGCTGGGTGTGGCCCTCGCGCCGCCGGTGCGGGTCAGCGCACGGCGGCGTCCTCGCGCGTGATCGGGGCGGGCGGGGCCACGGCGGGGAGGTCGACGCGGAGCAGCGCGCCACCGCGTGCGGATCGGGCGACGGTCGCGCGGCCGCCGTGGGCGTCGACGACCCGCTGCACGATCGACAGTCCCAGGCCGGATCCCGGCAACGCCCGTGCGCTGTCGGCACGGTAGAACCGGTCGAACACCCGTGGTACGTCGGCGGCGTCGATGCCCGGCCCAGCGTCGTCGACCTCGAGCACCGCCGACGCGCCCTCGGCACGGACCCGGACCTGGACCGGCTGGTCCGCGGGGGACCACTTGCCGGCGTTGTCGATGAGGTTGAGCACTGCCCGCTGGAGCGCGGCGGGACGGCCGTTCACCCACACGGAGGCGAGGTCGAGCGCGACCTCGATGTCGGGCACGCGGGAACGCGTCCGGGTCGCGGCGGCCACCACCACGTCGGCGAGGTCGAGCAGCTCGGCGCTCTCGGCGCTGATGTCGCCACGCGCCAGGTCGGTCAGCTCGGCGGCAAGGGTGCTCAGCTCGGCGACCTGGGCGCCGAGGTCGTCGAGCAGCCGGGTCCGGCTCGCCGCCGGCAGTGCGCTGTCCAGCGCGCCGCGCCGATCGAGCCGGATGAGCAGCTCGACGTTGAGGCGCAGGCTGGTGAGCGGGGTCTTGAGCTCGTGGGCGGCGTCCTCGGCGAGCAGCCGCTGGGCCCGACGAGCGTCACGGAGCGCGGCGAGCATGTCGTTGATCGACTGGATCAGGCGCCGGATCTCCCCGCCGCCCTCGTCCGGGATGTCGGCGTCGAGGTCCCGGGTGTGCGCGACACGTACGGCCGCGGCCGTCAGCCGGTCGATCGGCGCCAGCCCGGTTCGCGCCACGGCCCGCCCGACCAAGGCGCCGCCGACCACGCAGAGCAGCCCGATCAGCAGCATGCCGAACCCGAACCGGTTGACCGGGCTGTCGTCGGCGGCGAGGGCCACCTGGACGGCGCCGTCGCCCGCCCGCAGCGTGTAGACGAGGTAGCCCTCCTCGCTGTCCTTCGACTCCATCAGGTCGGCCGACGACCCCTGCGCCACCCGCTGGGCGCGCTCGCTGACCGGGGGGAGCGCGGGTTGGCCGGCCGGTGTCCGGGTCGAGCCGTCGGGCAGGATGACCCGCACGAGTCGGCCGGACCCGGGATACGGCGGTAGCTCTACCCGCGTCAGGCCGGCCCGCTCCGCGGTCGTCGCCAGGACGCGGGAGTCGGCGCGCAGCTGGTCCTCGGCGGAGTCCTGCAGCTCCCGGGCCAGCAGCTCGCTGGCCAGCTGGAAGGACACGAACACGCTGACCGCGATGGCCGTCGCCGCGATCACCGTCAGCCTGGTTCGCAGGGACCGCCGGCGCCACCATCGGGGGATCCGTCGTGGCTCGCTGCCGGTGGGCGTGCTCATGGAGGAGTCTCCCGCAGCGTGTACCCCAGGCCGCGCAGCGTGTAGATCAATCGGGGCTCACCCTCGGCCTCCATCTTGCGGCGCAGGTAGCTCACGTACACCTGGAGGTTGTTGGCGGTGGCGCTCATGTCGAAGCCCCAGATCGCCTCGAACAGCATGTCACGGGTCACGACCCGGGTCGCGTTGCCCATGAGGACGTGCAGGAGGGAGAACTCGGTCCGGGTCAGGCGCAGGGGCCGCTCGCCCCGCCACGCCTCGAACCTGTCGGGATCGAGCCGGACGTCGGCGAAAGACAGGACCTGCGACTCCTCGGCGGTCGGCGTGCGCCGACGCAGCAGCGCCCGCACCCGGGCCAGCAGCTCCTCGGTGGCGAACGGCTTCGGCAGGTAGTCGTCGGCGCCCGCGTCCAGTCCCTCGACCCGGTCGGAGACCTGGTCGCGAGCCGTCAGCATCAGCACCGGTACGTCCGCACCAGCGGCTCGCAACCGCCGGCAGGTCTCCAGCCCCCCGAGGCGCGGCATCATCACGTCGAGGATCAGCAGGTCCAGCGTGTCACCGCCGGGCCCGCCGACCCCGTCGAGCACGGCGAGACCGTTGGCGACGGTGCTGGTCTCGTAGCCCTCGACCTGGAGCACCCGCTCCAGCGACTCCCGGATGGCGGCGTCGTCGTCCGCGATCATGATCCGCACACCACCCGCCCCCTCAGATCGCTGCTCGTGCCGCTCATTGTCGTCGATCATCCGGGCGCGATCAGCGCACCGCCGTACCGCGGTCGTCAGGACTCGCGAGGGGAGACCGTCATGATGCCGAGGCACATCTCGTCGCCGGTGCCGTCGCCCCACACCACGTAGCGCGGCGGCAGTGCGCTCAGCTGCGGCACCTGCGAGCGCAGGCCCGCGTCGTGCGTGCACGTCACCCGCAGCGTGTCCCCCGGCTCGACCTCGACCGGCGACGCCAGCTTCGCCATCCGTTGGTTGTCGAAGTCGAACTGGGGCACGTCCAGCAGGACCTCGGCCTGCGATGTGCCCGGGTTGAGCTCGACCTTGATGGCCCGCCCGCGCATGTGCATGTGACCGAACCCGGCGAACACTGTCGCCGGCTCCTCCACGTCGATGTCGCAGGCCTGGGTCGGACCGGGCTTCGGCACGACGCCTCCGCTGCACTCCTCCACCAGCTCGTCCGCGAACCCGCCGACCTCCGACCCGAATCGCGTCGTCACGTCCGCGATCGAGGCCTCCCGGTCGCAGAGCGGCCCCCACTCGCCCGGGGCGCAGGGCAGCTCGGTCGGCGCGTTGAGCGACCACGTCTGGAGCTCCCGTGTCTGCGGTGTGCCGTCCGTCAGCCGCAGGCGCACCGCCGATTGATCCGACTCACCCGAGGTGCCGTTGGTCGAGAGAAGGTTGTAGTGCATCTGGAAGACGATCAGGCTGCCCGGCTCCAGCTTGAAGCCGGCGTCGTGGTCGAGGAGCGTCTCCGTGGCACCCGGCGCCCAGGTGTCCACCCATGCGGCGCCCTCGTCACCGCCCTCATCACCGCCCTCGTCACCGCCCTCGTCACCGCCCTCGTCGTCCTCGTCGTCGTACTCCACGTCGGCGCCTTCCACTCCTGTCCCCCCGAAGCACTGCCAGCCGAGGCCGGGAGTCTTCGCGTCGTGCTCGCGAACCGCGGCAGCGTCGCCTGGCCCCAACGCGTACACGATGCCGTGGTGCGCGATGGCGTCGTTGCCCGGCATGACCTGGGGTCCCGGTCAGGAACGCCTCCTCGGTCAGGCCCGGATCGAGCACCTGGCACCGGTACTCGTCCATGGCACCCTCCGGTGGCGCGGGCGTGTAGGCCTCTGCCATCTCGAGGTCGACGAACCGCTCGCCGGTGCGCAGCGGCTGCGGTGGCGCCGGCGTCGCGCCCTCGTGCGCGCTGTGTGAGTCGGACCCGCCGGGCGTGTCGGGCGCCGCAGTGTCGTCGGCGTTCGAGCTGCAGGAGGTGACGGCACACGTCGTCGCAAGCGCCATGGTGGCCGCCCCGACCTTCCACCATGAACCGGACGGCGCTGCGTTGACTGGCATGAAGAGCTCCTCTGAGGTGACATCCGTTGTCTGAGGGCACTTCCTATCGAGCGAAACTTAGACAGCCGTTAGAGCGATCTGGCCGGTTGGCCGGAGGTGCCCGACGCAGGGCGTGCAGGTCACGTCGCTCTCGTCGACCGCCGGTCCCGGAGGTCGGCCAACGCATCGTCGAGGTCGGGGTGTGCGAACCGGAAGCCGCTGGCGAGGAGGCGGGCGGGGACCGCGCGCCGACCGGTGAGGGCGAGTTCGGGGTCGGTGCGCAGGACCACCGCGCCGAGCCGGACCAGCCACGCGGGTGTGGGCGGGGCTGCCGGGCGGCCGATGCTGCGCCGCAGCGCGGCCATCAGCTCGGCGTTTCGCGCGGGCTCGGGCCCGGTCGCGTGCAGGACACCTGTGAGCGGAGAATCCGGCTCGAGGACGGCGCGGACGATGGCCAGCCAGTCGTCGACGTGCACCCAGCTGATCCACTGGCTGCCGGCACCCACGCGACCTCCGAGACCCCAACGAGCCAAGGACCGCAGACGGTCGAGTGCCGGCGTGTCGTTGTCCAGCACGATCCCGGTGCGCAGCACGACGAGTCGCGCGGTGCTCGCGCCGACGACCGCTGCTTCCCACGCCTTCGCGACGCCGGCCATCTGCGGGGGCCCCGCAGCAGGCGGCGCCGACTCGTCGAGGACGACCTCGCCCGCGTCGCCGTAGATGGCGAGGGTGCTGGCCTGCACCCAGACCGGGACGGGAGAGGCGAGCGTCTGGCTCGCCTCGACCAGGGCTGCGGTCGGGTCGACGCGCGAGGTGGTGAGCAGCTCGATGTTGGCGGCGGTCGGGCGACGGTCCACCAGCTCACCGGCCAGGTTCACCACGGCGCTGCCCTCGAGCTCCTCACGCCAGGGTCCGACCGTGCGGCCGTCCCACTCCACCTGACGGTACGACCCGGGACGGGGACGACGGGTCAGCACCACCACCTCGTGCCCAGCGGCGCTGAGGTCGGCGCACAGCCGGCGGCCCAGCGCACCCGTCCCGCCCGCCACCACGACCTTCACGGACACGAAGGTACGGGACCTCCACCCGCTGGAGGCTCAACCCGCCCGGCGCACCATCCGCCGCTCGAGACCGACGTCCTCGGGCTTGGTCACGCCGTCGAAGCGGAAGCCCTGGCGCTCGTAGAACCTGATCGCCCGCTGGTTGCCGTCGAGCACCCAGAGGTAGGCGTCGGCGGGACCGATGGCCTCGGTCAGCAGCGCGTGCCCGACGCCGGTGCCGTACGCCGACGCCCGCACGTAGAGACCCATCAGCTCCAACGGCGGCAGGCCGTCGTCGGGGTCGTCGCGGCCGGGGCCGGTGCTGGAGAAGCCGACGAGCCTCCCGTCGGGCGCCCAGGCGAGCAGGTTGGCGCTGGAGCCGGCCTCGATGATCGAGCGCCAGCTCGCCACGCGCTCGTCGCGCCGGACACGCCGCTCGGTGAAGACCGACGCCGGCATCAGGTCGGCGTAGGCCTCCTCCCAGACGTCGAGGTGCAGGTCGGCGAACGCCTCGGCGTCCTCAGGGCGGGCGGGGACGATCCGCACCGTCACCGGCGGCCCATGCTCTGCGTCAGCCGGAGCGCGCGGTTCGGGATGGCCTTGGTGAGGGCGATGATCGTCTTGTACTGGGCGCCGGGGATCGAGTAGGCGCGGCCCTTGTCGAAGTCCTCCAGCGCCTTGCGGACGAGGAAGTCCGGCTCGAGCCACATGAAGCCGTCGCCGCGGGTGACCTTCATCCGCTGGTGGAACTCGGTCTTGGTGAAGCCGGGGCACAGCGCCATCACCTTCACGCCCCGCGAGCGGTACTCCAGGTGCGCCCACTCGCTGAAGCTGTTGACCCAGGCCTTGGCCGCGGAGTAGCTGCCGCGGGGGAGGAAGGCGGCGACGCTGGAGACGTTGATGATGCCGCCGTGGCCGCGCTCGGCCATCGCCCCGAGGGCCGCGTGGCTCAGTCGCAGGACGGCGGTGACGAGCACCTCGAGCATGGCGGTCTCGTCGTCGGCGCTGTTGTCGAGGAAGCGCTGCTTGAGCCCGAAGCCGGCGTTGTTGACGAGCAGGTCGACCGGGCGCTCGCGATCGGCGACGCGCTCCTCCACGGTGGCGAGCTGGTCGCGGTCGACGAGGTCGGCGACCAGGACCTCGACGTCCACCTGGTGCGCGCGGCGCAGCTCCTCGGCGACCGCCTCGAGGCGCTGGGCGTCGCGGGCGACGAGGACGAGGTCGTCGCCCCGCGCCGCGAGCTGGTGGGCGAACTCGAGGCCGATGCCGGCGGTCGCGCCGGTGATGAGCGAAGTCGTCATGGCATCCAGCATTTCAGCACGACCCCACCGGCCGCGACCCGGTCCGGCACAATGGCCGGTGATGAGCACGAAGAGCCGTGGTCCGGCCCCCGTCACGCTGGCCGTCGCCAACCAGAAGGGCGGCGTCGCAAAGACGACCTCGGTGGCCTCGATCGGTGCCGCGCTCGCCGAGCTGGGCCACCGCGTCCTGCTCGTCGACCTCGATCCACAGGCGTGCCTGACGTTCTCCCTCGGCATCGACCCCGAGGACCTCGACGTCTCCGTCCACCACGTGCTGACGCAGGGCGTGGACGCGACCGAGGTGATCCTGGAGACCGAGGACGGGGTCGACGTGCTGCCGGCGACCATCGAGCTCGCCAGGGCCGAGGCCGACCTGCTCACCCGCACCGGCCGCGAGCACGTCATCAAGGGCACGCTCGAGCAGCTCGCCGAGGACCTCGGCGACGAGGCGTACGACTGGGTGCTGCTCGACTGCCCGCCCTCGCTGGGCGTGCTGACGGTCGCGGCGCTGACCGCCGCCGACGGCGTGCTCGTGCCGCTGCAGTGCGAGACGCTCTCGCACCGCGGCGTCGGACAGCTGCTCGACACCGTCCACGACGTACGCCGCTTCACCAACCGCGGCCTCGAGGTGTGGGGCGTGCTGCCGACGCTCTACGACGGCCGCACCAACCACTCACGCACGGTGCTGGAGACGATCAGCGAGACCTACGACCTCGAGGTCGTCGAGCCGCCGATCCCCAAGACGATCAAGTTCGCCGAGGCCCCGGCGGCCGGTCGCTCGATCCTGGCGACCAGCCGCAGCAGCAAGGGCGCGCAGGCCTACCGCGAGGTGGCGGAGAACCTCGTCGCGCGGGCATCACGGCCGAAGCCGAAGAAGACTGCGAAGAAGACTCCGAAGAAGCGCTGACTCACGCCTTCGGCGCCTCGACGGACTCGCCACCGCGGGTGCGGCGACGGCTGCGGTTGCGACGACGCGGGGCGTCACCCGACGTCGAGGCGTTCTTCTCGCCGGACCCGGAGCCCGAGCCGGAGCCCGAGCCGGAGCGGCCCGAGCCGGACCCGGAGCCCGTACGCCGCTCGCGCGGGGCCCGCTCCTTCTTCTCCACCGGGGCAGGGTCGACGATCCGGCCCTTGGTGCCGACCGGGATGCCCTGGTCGTGGAAGAGGTGCTCGGAGGTCGAGTAGGTCTCCTGCGGCTCGGGGAAGGGCAGGTCGAGGGTCTTGTTGATCATCTTCCAGCGGTGCAGGTCCGCCCAGTCGACGAACGTGATCGCGATGCCCGAGGCGCCCGCGCGCCCGGTGCGACCGATGCGGTGGACGTAGGTCTTGTCGTCCTCCGGGCAGGTGTAGTTGATGACGTGGGAGACGCCGCGCACGTCGATGCCGCGAGCCGCGACGTCGGTGGCGACGAGGACCCGGATCTTGTCCTCGCGGAACTTGGCGAGTGCCTTCTCGCGCGCGACCTGTGCCATGTCGCCGTGCAGCGGCGAGGCGCTGAAGCCGCGCTCGACCAGGTCGTCCGCGACCCGCTGGGCCTGACGCTTGGTGCGGGTGAAGACGATGATCTTCTCGGCGTCCTCGGCCTGCAGGACCCGGCCGATGATCTCGGGCTTGTCGAGGTCGTGGGCCAGGTAGATGAACTGGGCGGTGGCCGGCACCATCGTGGTGTCGTAGGACGACTCGGCGCGGATGTTCATCGGGTGGCGCATGTGCGTGCGGGCCAGCGCGACGATCGCGGCCGGCATCGTCGCCGAGAACAGCATGGTCTGGCGCGTCTCCGGGGTCTTGGAGAGCAGCGTGATGACGTCGGGCAGGAAGCCGAGGTCGAGCATCTCGTCGGCCTCGTCGAGCACGAGCGCGTGCACGTGCGAGAGGTCGAGGGCGCGGCGGTTGGCCAGGTCGATGAGGCGGCCAGGGGTGCCGACGACGATGTCGACGCCGGTGTCGAGGGCCTCGAGCTGGGTGTCGTAGCCGACGCCGCCGTAGACGGTCAGGACTCGCAGGCCGGTGTCGGCGCTGGCGATCGACAGGTCGCTCGAGACCTGGAGCGCGAGCTCGCGGGTCGGCGCGACGATGAGTGCCTGCGGCTTGCCCTGCGGCATGTCGGCGTAGGCCGGGTCGCGCGGGGAGACCGAGCGCTGCAGCACCGGGATGCCGAAGGCGAGGGTCTTGCCGGTGCCCGTGCGGGCCTGCCCGATCAGGTCGGTGCCGAGCAGGGCGACCGAGAGGGTCATCTCCTGGATGGCGAAGGGGGTGGTGATGCCGGCGCGGTCGAGCGCGTCGCAGATCTCGGCCTGGACGCCGAGCTCACGGAAGGTGGTCGTCACGAATGGAGTCGCTTTCGGATGGAGTTGGATGTCCCACGCGTATGCGGTCAGCCACTCGGAGAAAGCAATGCCCACCGCGCACATACAGGCGGCCTCCGGCAGGTTTCGCCGGGGCTCGGTCGTCTCGATGGTATCGCTACGCTGCGCGCATGACTGAATCGCCCGACGAGGACTACCGCCTCGCCGCCGTCGACCTCCTCGGCGCGATCGCCTACGGCGAGCTCTCCGCCTTCGAGCGGCTCGTGGAGGACGCCAAGCTGGCGCCGGGCATCGACGACAAGATCGCGATCGGCGCGATGGCGACCGCCGAGTTCGGCCACCTGAAGAAGCTGGTCGGCCGGCTCGAGGAGCTCGGCGCCGACCCGGGCGAGGCCATGCAGGCCTTCCGCGACAGCTTCGACAGCTTCCACGCGCACACCGCGCCGTCGGACTACTACGAGGGCCTGATCAAGGCCTACGTCGGCGACGGGCTCGCCGCGGACTTCTACCGCGAGATCGCCGCCTACCTCGACGCCGAGACGCGAGAGGTCATCATCAGCTCGCTCGAGGACACGGGTCAGACCGCCTTCATCGTCGACCGGGTCCGCGCCGGCATCGCCGAGGACCACCGGCTCGGCGGACGCCTGGCGCTGTGGGGTCGTCGGCTGATGGGCGAGGCGCTGACCCAGGCGCAGCGCGTCGCCGGCGACCGCGAGTCGCTCACCGCACTGCTCGCCGGGGGAGTCGACCGTCCCGGCCTGGACCTGGCGGCGCTGGGGCGGATGTTCACCCGCCTCACCGAGCTGCACACCGAGCGGATGGCGCGGCTCGGCCTCGACGCCTGAGCCGCACCCGCAGACGCGACGAGGCCCCGCAACCGGAACGGTTGCGGGGCCTCGTGCGGTGCGGCTTGTCAGACGCGCGTGCGGTTGCCGGAGTTGCGACCGGTGACCGTCGAGGCGATCACGACCAGCACGGCCGCGGTCAGGACCGCGACGATCCAGCGGACCCAGTCGACGCCGTTGGAGCCGTCGCCACCGAACAGGGAGTAGATCCAGTAGCCGAGGAGCACACCACCGATGCCGCACAGGATCGTGAGCCAGATCGGGATGTTGTCCTTGTCGCCGGGGGCGACGAGCTTCCCGAGCAGCCCGATGATTGCGCCGATGATGATGAGAACAATGAGGTCAACGACCATGATGGGCCACCTTTCGTTGCCACGGGTTCGTGGGCACTTCTGTGTCGGCGACGTGTGCCGACGTACTCACTATGGCGCCGCAGGTGGCCCGGTAGCAATTGCCGGACCCCCCGAAGGGTGGGTTTGTCAATAGCCCCAGCGGGCTATCTCGGACGGATCGCCGGAACGGGGTCAGCGGAAGCCGACGGTGCTCGCGCTCGGGGAACCGAGCTCGACGTAGGCGATCTTGTCGGCCGGCACGATGACCGTACGGCCCTTCACGTCCGCTAGCCGCAGCACGCCGCTGCCGGCCAGCGCCTCGGTCAGCCTGGCCTCGATGTCGTCGGGCGTGCTGTCGGTGTCGAGCACGAGCTCACGCTGCGCGTTCTGCACGCCGATCTTGACCTCCACGGTGGTGCTCCTTGCTTGAAGTTCGTCGGGGGATGCTGTGAATGGTGCCGGGTGGGTGGTGAGTGACCGATCAGTGGTCGTCGGTCATCGGGTAACCCCGGATGCCGCGCCAGGCGAGACCGGCGATCAGCGAGGCCGCGTCGTCCTGGGCGATGGTGCCGCCACCCGCGAGCCAGAACCGGGCCGAGACCTGCGCCATTCCCACCAGGGAGACGGCCAGCAGCTCGGAGGCCTCGTCTGGCAGGCCGGTGTCGGTGCGGATCACGTCGGCGATCATCGCTGCGCACTCGACGGTGACCCGGTCCACCCGCTCGCGCACGTCGGGCTCGCTGGTGAGGTCGGACTCGAAGACCAGGCGGAACGCGCCCTCCTCGGAGGCCACGTAGCTGTAGAAGACCTTCATCGTCGCGGCGACGCGGTCCTTGTTGTCCGACGTCGAGGCCAGGGCCGCGCGGCAGTTGTCGATGATCGTGTCGCAGGAGGCGTCGAGCAGCGCGAGGTAGAGGTCGAGCTTGCCGGGGAAGTGCTGGTAGAGCACGGGCTTGGAGACGCCGGCGCGGTCGGCGATGTCGTCCATCGCGGCGGCGTGGTAGCCCTGCGCGACGAAGACCTCGAGGGCCGACTCGAGCAGCTGGACCCGGCGCTCGCGCCGGGGCATCCGCCCCCCGCGCGGTCGGGGGAGCGAACCGTCGGAGGTGGGCTCGGTGCTGCCTGCGGTCACGTGTGCTCCTGCTGGGGGGGCGGTACTGCTGAGTAGGGGAGGGCCCGAGCCTATCGGCCCCCGAAGACGCAGAGAGGGACCCCGGTCGCCCGGGGTCCCTCCTCGCGTGTCGATCGCGCGCGTGTCAGCCGTGACCGTCAGGTCACGGCGTCGTCTGCGCGGCCGGGTTCACCACGGAGACGGTCAGGAACTGCCCGTCGTCCGCGGTGACCGTCGCCTTGACGCCCGCGCCCGCGACCTTCACCGAGTTCTGCGGCGCCGCGGCGTCGTAGTAGGCGAGCGGGTCGCTGTCGTCGAACGCGGCCTTCTGCGACCCCGTGGGCCCGCACGCCTTCAGGACGGTGACCGTCGGGTTCTTCCTTGTCCCGCCGGCCACCTCCTTGCTCAGGCACACGGGGTCCACCTGGTCCAGCCCGAAGGTCGCGTCGTAGGGCTCACGCCGGTTGCTGGGGCTGGTGCCGTCGGAGTACGTCAGCGAGTTGGGGAACGAGTCGACCGGCAGGGCGTAGCCGGCGCCGGGGTGGTCGCTGACGTTGTTGTCGTCGAGGTAGGCGTGGTCCACCAGCCAGACGAGCATGCCGTCCTGGTAGGGGAACCACTCGACCTTGTCGGGCGCGGTCACGCCGAAGGAGTACTGGTAGGGACCCTCGGCCAGCGTCTTGTCGTAGCCGACGTACTGGCGGTTCTCGATGAGGTAGTACCGCGGCGCGTTGCTGAGGTCGGTACCGGTCGAGATCCGCCAGCCGCCCTCCTCGGCGGTGGGCGTCGCCGTCCAGCCGTTGGCCCCGTCCTCCGCGCCGTCGGTGGTCGTGCCTGCGACGGACTTCACGGCGATGTCGTCCAGGAACGCGCCGGCGAGGTTGTAGCCGCCGTCGGTCTTGTAGAGGAACCGGAAGAGGGAGGGCTGGTTGCCCGCCTTGTAGGAGAAGCGCAGGCCCTTCCAGGAGTCGCGCGACGAGCCGTCGATCGGCGACCCGATGGTGGTCCAGCTGTCGCCGCCGTCGAGGGAGTACTGCGCGTAGAGGTAGTCGTAGCCGGCCTCGATGTCGTACCAGGCCTTCGCGGTCACCGTCACCGACGACGAGGCGGGCACCGACCGGGTCAGCGCGTTCTCGAGGTCGTCGCCGCGACCGGTCCACCACGCGTGGGTGCCCTCGGGCGGCGTCGTGTAGTCGGTCGTGCGACCCGACGGCTCCAGGTCGACCTTGATGGCCTGGTCGGCACCGTCGTAGGTGTTCTGCGACGGTCCGAGCTTGTAGGTGCCGTTCTGTCCGGCCTCGACGGTGGTGTGGTCGAGCCAGCCGAGGAACAGCTTCTCCTCGGGGCCGAGGCCGTCGGGCACGGTGCCCGTGCCTTCCTGGCCCGCCGCCGCGGAGGCGCCGTGGCTGAGCCACGAGCCGCTGCTCATGAGCGTCCAGAAGCCGGTGCCGTTCTCGCCGCCGGCGGTGTCGTAGTAGTCGGGCAGGCCCAGGTCGTGCGCGAACTCGTGCGCGAACACGCCGAGGCCGCCGTTCTCCGGCTCCACGGTGTAGTCACCGACGTAGAAGTTGGTGTCGCCGATCCTGGCGCCACCGTTCTTGTTCACGGTGCCGCCGACCGTCGGCCCCGTCGTGCCGTAGCCGGTGCTCACGTACCAGCGGTGCGACCAGATCATGTCGGGGTCGGCTCCGGCCTCCTCGCCCTCGCCGGCGTGGACGGCCTGGAAGTGGTCGATGTAGCCGTCGGGCTCGTTGAAGTCTCCGTCGGCGTCCCAGTCGTAGCGGTCCCACGTGTCGAACGTGGCGAGCTCGGTTTCGATCGTGGCCAGGCTCTTGCCCGATGCGACCTGCTGGGCGTACCAGGCGTCGAGGGAGTCGTCGACGAACTGCCACGTCCCGCCGGCGTCCTCGACCGCGTTGTCTCCGTAGCTCGACGCGTTGCCGGGCACCTTGACCCAGTCGGAGACGGTGTTGATCGCGGTGTAACGACCCGAGGACTGCTCGAGGTAGTAGTCCTTGAACGACTCGCCGTCGCCGTTGAACATCTCCTCGTAGTGCGCCTTGTTGAAGTCGGGCTGCCAGTAGGTGGAGTTGTCGACGGAGCGGTCGGGCGCAGGGATCTGGTTGTGCAGGGGGCCGGGCGTCGTGCCGAGCTTGCCCGAGCCGGCGTCGCCGAACTCCGACAACACGGTGAAGACGGTGTCGGTCTTCTCGATGGGGAACTCGTAGAACGTGCCGTCGTTGAGCGCGACGGTGGCGCCCTCCTTGCGCTGTACGAGCTTGGCCTTGCCGCTGTCGAGCAGGGCCAGCGCCTCGGCGCGCCTCGCGTCCTGCTGCTTGGTCTTGGGGCCCGGACGGTTGTCGGGCTTCGAGGCGGTCGACCCCCTCGAGGGGGAGTCGTCGGTGGGGACGGCCACGGCGGGCGCGAGGGCGGTGAGGCCCAGCGCCAACGTGGCCGCGCCGGCGAGGACGCCGGGTGCCAGCTTCTTCACAGGGATGGTCTCCATCTGTACGAGCTCGGGACGAGCGGGGCGGGTGACGCCGCGGCGGGCGTGACCCAGGACACAACGGATCAGCGTCGCGGTGACCCGAGGTGTTACACCTCGTCGGCGGTCGTCCGGGGTCCGGATGGCGGGACCGGTGAGTCCTGGCACCACTCGGCGGAGACCATGGACGGGAACAGAGCAGCGTCCCGGCTGGTTGTCGCAGGGACCTGGCCGTCACCTGAAGGAGTCACCGTGTCGTACCCCGCACTTGTCGAGCCGGCTGCCGAGCTCACCACGGATGAGGTGCGTCGCTACAGCCGCCACCTGATCATCCCCGACGTGGGCATGGCCGGGCAGAAGCGGCTGAAGAACGCCAAGGTGCTGGTCATCGGCGCCGGCGGACTCGGCTCGCCCGCCCTGCTCTACCTGGCCGCTGCCGGGGTCGGCACGCTGGGGATCGCCGAGTTCGACGAGGTCGACGAGTCCAACCTGCAGCGCCAGATCATCCACGGCATGTCCGACATCGGCCGCCCCAAGGCCGTCTCCGCCCAGGAGTCGATCGCCGAGGTCAACCCCTACGTCACTGTGGTGGTGCACAACGAGCGCCTCGACAACGACAACGTGATGGGGATCTTCGAGGGCTACGACCTGATCGTCGACGGCACCGACAACTTCGCCACCCGCTACATGGTCAACGACGCGGCGTACTTCCTCGGGATCCCCTACGTGTGGGGCTCGATCTACCGCTTCGACGGCCAGGCGAGCGTGTTCGCCCCGGCGCTGTCCGACGACGCGCCGTGCTACCGCTGCCTCTACCCCGAGCCCCCGCCGCCGGGCATGGTGCCCAGCTGCGCCGAGGGCGGCGTGCTCGGCGTGCTCTGCGCCAGCATCGGCTCGATCCAGGTCAACGAGGCGATCAAGCTGCTGACCGGCATCGGTGACCCGGCCATCGGCAAGCTCGTCATCTACGACGCCCTCGAGCTGGAGTGGCGCAAGCTCAAGGTCCGCAAGGACCCGAACTGCGCGCTGTGCGGCGAGAACGCCACCGTCACCGGCCTCATCGACTACGACGCCTTCTGCGGCGCGGTCTCCGAGGAGGCCGCCGACGCGGCCGCCGGCTCGACGATCTCGGTCGTCCAGCTCGAGCAGATGCTCAAGGAGCGCGAGGCCGGCGAGCGCGACTTCACCCTGATCGACGTGCGCGAGCCCAACGAGTTCGAGATCAACCGGATCCCCGGCTCCGTGCTGGTGCCCAAGGGCGAGTTCCTCAACGGCAACGCGATCGGCGACCTGCCCGGTGACAAGCCGATCGTGCTGCACTGCAAGTCGGGCGTGCGCTCGGCCGAGGTGCTCGCGATCGTCAAGGGCGCCGGCTACGCCGACGCGGTGCACGTGGGTGGCGGCGTGGTCGCCTGGGTCAACCAGATCGACCCGAGCCAGCCCGACTACTGACGCGTAACCCCTCCCGGCGCAGGTCGTTGGGAGGGGCATGCGAACGAACACGTTGCTCCTGACCCTCGCGGCCACCGGGCTCGTCGCCGGTGCCGCGACCACTGCGCCGGCGACCGCGTCGGCCGCGAAGCCCGCGAAGCAGGTCCGCACGAGCTGGGCGCCCGCGGACACCGCGACGATCCACCCGGGCGTGCAGATGTACACCGAGGGCGCGCAGTGCACGGCGAACTTCGTCTACACCGACACCGCCGGCACGACGTACGTCGGCTACGCGGCACACTGCGCCGGCACGGGGGAGGCGACCGACACCGACGGCTGTGACGCCGCCTCGCTTCCCCTCGGCACGAAGGTCGACTTCGTCGAGGGCGGCTCGCTGCTCGCGGAGGGCACCCGGGTCGGCGGCGGCACGCTCGTCTACTCCTCGTGGCTCACCATGCAGCGCAACGGCGTGACCGACGCCGACACCTGCGCCTACAACGACTTCGCGCTCGTCCGGGTCGACGCCGCCGACGCCGCCGAGGTGAACCCGTCGGTCCCGTTCTGGGGCGGTCCGGTCGGCCTCAACACCACCGGCACCGCGGCCGGCGACACGGTGTACAGCTTCGGCAACTCCAGCCTGCGCGGTGGCGTGGAGGAGCTCTCGCCCAAGCAGGGCACCAGCCTGGGCACCGACCCGAGCGGCTGGACCCACCCGGTCTACACGGTGACCCCGGGCGTGCCGGGCGACTCCGGCAGCGCGTTCCTGGACGCCGAGGGCAACGCGCTCGGCACCCTCTCGACCCTCGCCCTGGCGCCACTCGCCGGATCGAACGGTGTCGGCGACCTGGCGCACGAGCTGGCGTACGCCCAGGCCCACAGCGGGATCTCCGGCCTCCGGCTCGTCCCCGGGACCGAGCCGTTCAGCCCACTGCTCTGACCCCACCCCCCAGCGCCTGCCCCCACCAGGCGCGCCCCCCTCGCATGGCGCGAGCCCGTCACCTAGGGTTCGCGCCATGCGTGCGTTCGGTGCTTCGCCGGGTGCCCGTGCCGTGCTGATGGTCGCCGGGACGAGCCTCTTCATGGTGCTCGTGGCGTGGGCGACGCTGATCGGGCCCGACGAGGTCTTCACCGGACCCGGCCCGCGGCCGGGGGAGGGGACCACCTCGGCCGAGTCGTGCATCCCGCTGCCGGTGGTCACCAATGCCGACGGCTCCACGACGGAGCAGATCCCCGACGACATCAACGAGCGCAACTACTGCGAGCCGCCGGGCGCCGGCATCGGCCAGTACCGCGACCTGGTCGAGCAGCACCCGCCTCCGCTGTGGATCAAGGTGCTGGGCTGGCTCTTCCTCACCACGCTGCTCCTCGTCATCGCCGGCGGGATCGCCTGGCTCCTCGTCGCCCTCGCCCGCGCGGCCCTGTCCGGGCGCGCCGAGGAACAACGGCTCGACGCCGAGTTCACGGCCCTCGACGAGCCGGTCCGGGTGGTCGAGCAGGTGGTGGGCGACGCGGCCGAGCAGGACGCGCTGCTGCGCGACGGCGACGCCCGCAACGCCATCGTCGCGGCGTGGCACCGGTTCGAGGTCCAGGGCGATCGCGCCGGAGTCCCGCGGCGCGCCTCCGAGACCTCGTCCGAGTACGCCCTGCGGCTCCTCGACCTGGCGGACGCCGACATCGGCCCGGTGACCCGCCTCGCCGAGCTCTACCGCGAGGCGCGCTTCTCGGACCACCCGATCACCGAGGACCACCGCGCCGAGGCACTGGGAGCGCTCGACGCGATCCGGCGCAGCCTGGGTGTGCGGTCATGAACAGGTGGTCCCCCCGGTGGCGCGGTCGCGTGGGTGGGGGCATCGTGCTGGCCGCCATCGGCTACGCGCTCGCCCTCTGGCTCGACTTCGATCCCCAGCCGATGCCGTACGCCGTCTGGGCCATCGTCGTGCTCGCGATGACCTACCTCGTGATCGACACCGTGGACGCGCCGGCCGCCCACTGGCACCACCCCGTCGCGCCGAGGTCGGACCGCGTCGACGAGGTCACCTCCGACCTCCGCATCCTGTCGGGCCACCAGCAGGCCGACCACCCCTCCGACGCCCTGGCCCAGCGTCTCGTCGCCCTGGCGCGCACCCGCGACCCGGACCTGGCGGCGGATGTCCAGGACGAGCTCGCCGGCGTGCGCCGCATCCCGCCCGCCGCCATCGACCGCATCCTGACCCGAATCGAGGAGTCCCGTGACCGAAGCTGATCACCACCCCGCCGCAGCCGCACCGGCTGGCCCCGCGGAGGTGGCCCAGTTCGCCGAGCGCGTGCTGGACGAGGTCGGCCGCGCCGTCGTCGGCAAGCGCGAGGCGCTGTCGCTGGTCCTGGCCGGGATCCTCGCAAAGGGCCACGTGCTGCTCGAGGACTTCCCTGGCCTGGGCAAGACGCTCGCCGCCCGCTCGTTCGCCGGCGCTCTCGGGCTGGAGTTCTCGCGTGCCCAGTTCACCCCGGACCTGCTGCCCGCCGACCTCACCGGGTCGTACGTCTACGACCAGCGCCGCGCCGAGTTCGACTTCCGCCCCGGACCGATCTTCGCCGGGCTGCTGCTCGCCGACGAGATCAACCGCACGCCGCCCAAGACGCAGGCCGCGCTGCTCGAGGCGATGCAGGAGGGCCAGGTCACCGTCGAGGGCCAGACGCACCGGCTGCCCAGGCCGTTCCACGTCCTCGCGACCGCCAACCCCGTCGAGTACGAGGGCACCTACCCGTTGCCCGAGGCCCAGCTCGACCGCTTCCTGCTCCGCGTCGCCTTCGGCTACCCGACAGCCGGGGAGGAGCACGACGTCCTGCGGCGACGGCTCGACCGCCAGCGCGAGGAGGTCGACATCTCACAGGTGACCGACGCCGCCGGCCTGGCCTCAGTGCAGGCGGCGGTCGAACGGGTGGTCGTCGACGAGTCCGTCGCCCGCTACTGCGTGGCGCTGGTCGCGGCGACCCGCTCGCACGCCGACGTGCTGACCGGCGCCTCGCCGCGTGGCAGCCTCGGACTGGTGCTGACGGCCCGCGCCTGGGCGGCGATCCGGGGTCGCGACTACGTCGTGCCCGAGGACGTCAAGGTCGTCTCCCGCGCCGTGCTCGCCCACCGCATCACGGTGAAGCCCGACCTCTGGATGACCCAGGCGTCCGGTGCCCGCGTCGTCGACGCCGTGCTGGCGTCGGTCGAGACGCCGCGCACCCTCGAGTCCCACGCTCCCGGTGGGGGCTCGCAGCGGTGAGCTCCTGGCGGCCGACCCCCGCGCTCGTCCGGGCCTGCCTGCTCGCCTTCGGGGGCGTGACCGGCGGGGTCGCGCTGGGCCAGGAGGTGCTGGTCGTGCTGGCCGCACCCTTCGCGGTGCTCGCGGCCATGGGACTGGCGGGTCGGCCGCGTACGGCTCCGAAGGTGTCGGCGCGCCTCGACCACTACCACCTGCACGAGGGCCAGGCCACGACCTCGCGCCTGGTCGTCGACGACCTCGACGGCGTCGAGCACGTCACGCGCGTCGCCGCGGCGGCGCCGCACGTGGCGACCCAGCCCCTGCACGGTGCTGCCGGCGGCCTGGTCGACGCGGGGCTGCCGACCGTGGTCTCCAGCCCCCGACGCTGGGGGCGCCGGGCCGTCGGTGCCGAGCGGGTCGCCCTGACCTCTGCATGGGCGGGGTGGCGGTGGGGGCCCATCGACCTGCCGGAGCACGGCTTCAGCGTGCTGCCCCAGACGGCGCCGTACGACAGCCGCGCGGAGGTGCCGCAGCCCGACGGCCTCGTCGGCCGGCACCGGTCGCGGCGGATCGGGAGCGGGACGGAGTTCGAGGGCATCCGGCACTTCGCCGCTGGTGACCGGCTCAAGCGGATCAACTGGCCGGTGTCCCTGCGGACGGGCGAGCTGCACGTGATCACCACGCGCGCCGAGCAGGACGCGGGTGTGTGGATCGTCGTCGACGGGTTGCGCGACATCGGCGTCTCGGGCGGGATCGACGGGGCGTCGAGCACGCTCGACCTGACCGTGCGCGCGGCAGCGGCGCTCGCGGAGCACCACGTCCGCACGGGCGACCGGGTCGGCCTGCTGGTCGTGGCCGCGGATGGCGCCCGCGTACCGCTGGGGTCCGGCTCGCACCACCTGCACCGGCTCCGGGGGACCCTGGCGCGGGTGCGCACGGAGGCACGCAGCGTGGCGCCCGAGCGCCTCGACCTCGGCGCGGGGGCCGGGAGCGTCGTCTACGTCCTGTCGCCGATGTTCTTCACCCCCCTCGTCACCGCGACCGTGAGCCTGCAGCGCAGCGGCGCGTCGGTCGTCGTGATCGACACGATCGGCGAGGCGATGTCCGGTGCCGGCGCCGACCGGCTCGCGCTGCCCGTGCTGGCCGCCCGCATGCAGAAGGTCGAGCGCGACGACCGGCTCCGGCGCCTCGCCGCGCTCGGCACCCCCGTCGTGCCGTGGCGGGGTCCCGGAACCCTCGACACCGTGCTCCGGCAGCTCGCGCGCCGCGGCCAGGTGCCCAAGGTGCGTGCGTGATGGCCCCCGCCTTCAAGATGCTCCGTCCCGGCGTCACCGCGCCCGTGGTCCTGCTGCGCGCCCTGGTGCTCGCGCTGCCGTGCGTGGCGCTCGTCCTGGCGCTCCCGGAGCGGCCGCACTGGGCGGTCCTCCTGGCGGTGCCCGTGAGCTCGGCGGCGTGGGCCCGCAGTCCCGACCATGCGGTGGGGATCGTCCCGCTCGTGGTCGTCGGTGGCTGGTGGGCCGCGCACGGCACCGTGGACTGGAAGGTGCTCGTGGTCGCCCTGCTCCTCCTCGGCGCGCACGTCGCCGCGACCCTGCTGTCCTACGGGCCCGAGACCCTCGCCGTCGACCGGCGCCTGGCCCGGCTCTGGACCGGCCGGGTGCTCCTCGCCCTGGTGCCGGTGCCGCTCGCGTGGCTGGCCGTGCGGGAGCTCGACCCCGGCTGGGCACCCTCCTGGCTGTGGCTCGTCGCGGGCGCGGCGACCGTCGTGCTGCTGCTGGCCACCGCCCGGCTCACGAGGTCGGAGCCCGCATGACCACCGAGGAGGAGCGCGAGCTCTACGCCGAGCTGGTGCTCCAGTGCGCCGAGTCCGTCCCGCGCGGCCGGGTGACGACGTACGGCGCCATCGCGGACGTGGTGGGCGAGCGGCTCGGCCGCGGCGGACCCCGCCTGGTCGGCAACGTGATGGCGCAGCACGGCGGTGCGGTGGCGTGGTGGCGCGTGGTCCGCGCCGACGGGTCGCTGCCGCCGTCCCACGACGACGAGGCGCGCCAGGCCTACCTCGAGGAGGGCACGCCCCTGAGGCCGAGCGGGTCGGTGGACCTGGGACGGGCGTTCTGGCGCCCGACGTTGCAGGCACAATGAGCCGCATGCTCTACACGGTCGCGCACGGCGTCATCCCTCCTGTCGCCCGTGCCGTGTGGCGCCCACAGGTCGAGGGGCTGCACCACGTGCCCTCGACCGGTCCGGTCATCGTGGCCAGCAACCACCTGTCCTTCTTCGACAGCGTGGTGATCCCGGTGGTCGTGCCGCGCAAGGTCGTCTTCCTCGCCAAGTCCGACTACTTCACCGGCACCGGCGTGAAGGGCGCGCTGACGCGGGCCTGGTTCGAGGGGCTCGGCATGCTCCCGGTGGACCGCGACGACACCAAGGCCGCGATCGCCAGCCTCGACACCGCCCTCGAGGTGCTGCGCAAGGGCGACGCGTTCGGGATCTACCCCGAGGGCACGCGCTCGCGCGACGGGCGGCTCTACCGCGGGCGCACCGGAGTGGCGCACCTCGCGCTGACCGCCGGCTGCCCGGTGGTGCCGGTCGGCCTGATCGGCACCCAGGACATCCAGCCCGTCGGCGCGAGCCGCCCGCGCCTCGCCAAGGTCGACGTCACCGTCCGCGTCGGCGAGCCGATCACCGTCGCGGGGGAGTACGACGGCGTACCGTCCGGGCGCGCGCGCCGCGAGCTCACCGACCGGATCATGGCCGCCATCGCGGGCCTGACCGGCCAGGAGCTCGCGGGCGTCTACAACGAGCGCCCGGCGGACGCGTAGACCTAACGTCCGACCTCTCGCCCGACCTCTCGCCTAGCGCGCGGCCGCGGCGAGCGCGGCCAGTGCCTTCGGGAAGATCTCCGCGGGCGGGGTGACCAGGCCGGCGCCGACCTGGCCGACGCCCGCGACCCGTCCGGCCATGCCGGTGTTGATCTGCGGCAGGATCCCGGTGCGGCACACCTTGGTCACGTCGATGCCCGTCGGCGTGCCCTGGAACTCCAGGACCGGCACGGACCAGCGCGGGTTCTCCGCGAGCGTGATCTCGTGCATGCGGCGGGTGGTGGCGAGCGCGTCGGGCACCGTGCCGCCGACGAGACGGACGATCGCAGGCGCGGTCGCCATCGCGAAGCCGCCGATGCCGGCGGTCTCGGTGATCGCCGAGTCGCCGATGTCGGCGTTGGCGTCGTCGGGGCCGTAGTCGCCGAGGAAGAGCCCCTCGGCCACCTGCGCCGGGCCGGTGAACCACTGGTCGCCGGTGCCCGACACCTGGATGCCGAAGTCGGTGCCGTTGCGGGCCATCGCCACGACCATCGTCGAGCCCGGGACGTCGCGCCCGGCGTCGAGGGCGAGCTTGCAGGCGGGCATCGCGAGGTTGAGGAAGAAGTGGTCGTTGCCGCCGATGAAGCGCAGGACCTCGGCGACGTCCTTGGCGTCGAAGGGCCCCTTCTCCAGGCTTGCGACCATCGCAGGGGAGAGGTCGCGCAGCAGCATCAGGGTGCCGGCGCGGTTGCGGTTGTGCGCCTCGTCGCCCATCTGCAGCATCTGGGTGAGGATGCCGGTGACGTCGCTCGCCTCGGCGGTGCCGCGCACCGCCGCCTGCAGCAGCGGGCCGAGCACGTCGCCCATCCACCGCAGCCGGGTGAGCACCTCGGGGCCGTAGGCGCCGTAGCGCAGCACCTTGCCGAGGCCCTCGTTGAGGGAGCAGTACGTCCGCTTGCCGGTGGCGCGGTCCTCGAGGACCCACATCCACATCGACGGCGTGACGACGCCGGCCATCGGGCCGACGGCGCTGCGGTGGTGGCACGGCTCGAGGCTCACGCTGCTGCCCGACTCGAAGAGCGCGACGGCGTCCTCGGGGTCGTCCACCAGACCCTCCAGCGCGGCGCCACCCATGAGGGCGCCGCGCAGGGGTCCGGAGGCGCGGTCCCACTCGATCGGTGGGCCGGCGTGCAGGAACTGGCCGGGCTCGAGGCCGAGCACCTCGGACGCCGGGAGGACGTCGACGAGGTGGGCGGTGACCCCGAGCATCGCCTGGACGGCCGTCCGGTTGGCCTCGGTGCGCCGCGGGTCGGTGGCGACGGTGGCGAGGTCGGACTCGGTGCCGGGCATCGGCGGGCGCCAGTCGACGCGCTCGACGCCGACCGCCTGGCCGGCCACGGAGTCGGCGAACATGTCGGCGCCGACGGTGACGACGGTGGTCTCGGTCATCGGGCGGCTCCTTCGAAGCGGGCGATCAGGTCGAGGGCGCGGCGGGTGGCCGACGCGTTGGAGAGGTGGACCTCGGCGCCGGCGGCGACGAGGGCGTCGCGCGTCGTGTCGAGGCCCTGCGGGTCGAGGTCGGTGCCGACGAGGCTCACGACCACGGGGATCGCCCGCTCCGCGCGGGCCGCCGTGATGGCGGGCGCGAGCAGCGCGGCCGGGTCGGGCTCGGCGCCGTGGCCGAGGACGAGGTCGAGCAGGATCACGCCGGTCTGCGGGTCCGCGGCCGCGCGCGCGAGCTGCTCGTTGCGCAGCGTCGGGTCGATCATCGGGTGCGCCCGCCCCTGGGTGAGCGCGTCGTCGCCGAAGTCGATCATGGTGTGGTCGTCGACCAGCAGCTCGTCACCGAGGGCCAGGTCGTCGGCGAGCGGGATGTTGCTGCGGATGGGGCCGAGCGCCTCGGTGGCCATCAGCATCGACTCGTCGCAGAGCGTGCCACCGACGAACAGGCCGCGCAGCAGGGGACCGGTCGCCGCGCGGGTGTTGTCGGCGCCGTGGACCGGCCACTGCGGGGCCTCGTGGCCGAGGCGGGCGAGCACGGCCTCGGCGACGGCCGTGAGGTCGCGCTGGCCGCGGCCGAGCAGGCCCAGCTCGACCGGGGTGTCGAGGGCGTCCGCGTCCGTGGCGAGAGCCTCGGCGACCTCGGGCGCCGGAGGCTTGGAGACCACCACGACGAGGTCGACGTCGGGGTCGGCGTCGAGGCGGCGCAGTGCCTCGCGCGTCGAGGTGCCGCCGACGGCGGCGGACAGGTCCCGCCCGCCCACGCCGAGGGCGTGACGCACACCGACGCCGTCCTGCCCCTGGGCGGCGAGATCGGCGCCGGCGTGGTGCAGCAGCGCGAGCAGCTGCTGGCAGCCGGTGCCGGACGCGGCGACGATGCCGATGCGCCCCGGACGAACCGCGTTGGCGAAGCCGAGGCCGACACCGTCGATGACCGCGGTGCCGCAGTCGGGTCCCATGACCAGCGCGCCGCGCGAGGCGGCGTACGTCTTGAGGGCGACCTCCTCGGCCACCGGCACGTTGTCGCTGAAGACCATCACGTCGTGGCCGGCCTCGAGCGCGTCCATCGCCTCGACCGTGGCGCTGGCGCCCGGGACGGAGACGAGCGCGACCGCGCCCGGACCCGTACGGCGCAGCGCGGAGCCCGTGGTGCGCGGCGGTGCGACGGTGGTGTCGCCCGACGCCGGGCGGGTCGGCGCGAGCGCGGCGTCGACGGCGGCCAGCGCGGTCGCGACGTCGGCGTCGTCGTCGAGGCGGAGCGCGACGACCATGTCGTTGGGGGAGGACTCGGGGATGTGGAAGCCCATGCCCTCGAGCACCTCGAGGTTGAGGCCGGTGGCCATCGCCACCTGGGCGGCGACCACGCCGGGCGCGGCCTGCACCGCACGGCTCACCTGGAGCAGGGTCACCGAGTCGGCGTAGGCGCCGCTCCGGAGCTCGACGTGGTCCTTCATGCAGCCCTCCAGGCGGGGTCGTGGTCAGTGGCGTGGTCGGTGGTCAGGGACGTGAGGGCCAGGCCCGCGCCGGCGAGGAGGCCGGCACCCGAGGTGGCGCCGACGGCCAGCAGGGCCTCGCCGGCGGTGGCCGTGGGGTCGGCCAGCCACGCGCCGAGCTGGGGGAGCACCTCCCCGCGGGTCGCGCAGTCCAGCAGGGTGGCCGAGAGCAGGGTGGTCGCGCCGAGGCGGTGGCGTACGGCGTCGGTGACCGCCGCGTCCGGACGGCCGAGCGCGGCGCGCGTGGCCAGCCAGCCGGCGAGCACGTCGTCGCCCAGCGGCGTCAGGCCGGGGCCGCGGCCCACGAGCCGGTCGACGTGGGCGGCCGTCAGCCGGCCGTCGGCGGGGAGGTCCAGGCCGGACGTCACGAACCCCGTCGTGGCCGAGTCGTGCGTCGCCCGGGGTGCGACGGTGGTCGCGCGGGGGTCGACGACGCGGCCGATCCGGACCTGCTCGTCGCCGACGAGGAGCGTCCCGTCGCTGACGACCACAGGCAGCCCGGCCAGCGGGGCGAGGTCGGGAAGCGCGGACCAGAGGGCGCAGGGCACGCGGGTCGCGGTGGCCGACACCAGCCCGAGGCACCAGCCGTCGAGGTCGACGTACAGCGCCGTCGTGCTCGCGTGCAGGACGGGCCGCGGTCCGTCGGCCGCGGCGGCGAGCCGCGACTGCACGCGGAGCGGTGCAGCCACGGGGATCATTCCCCAGACGCTAACGGCTCGTGGCACACTCGCGAATGTGAGTTCCTGACAACGAAGGACATGAAGTGGGCCAAGACTTGATAAGCGATCCGGAGAGGGTCGCCGCCCTCGAGCGGGCAGACGCGCTCCACACCGCGCTCACCCACATCGTCCTCGAGGGCGGCGACCTGGCGGCGATCGCGGAGGCCGTGAGCGACGCCCTCGGCTGCGGGGTCGTCTTCACCTCCACCGACGGGCGCGAGCGCGCCGCCCACCTCGACGACGTGCACCGCGAGGCCTTCGCCAGTGCCGACCTGCTCGATCCCACCGGCCGTGTCCGCGTCGAGCGGATCGACCCGCAGGGCACCGCCGTCGGTCAGGGCGAGGCGCTGATCCGCCGCGTCGTCGCCGCCGGTGTCGACCTGGCGCGGCTGGTCGCGCTCCGCCCCGACGGCACGATCCACGCCTCCGACGTGCAGGCCCTGGAGCGAGCCGCGATCGTGGCCGCGTTGCTGGTGACGCGCGTGGAGGCGATCACCGCGGTCGAGAACAAGTACCAGGGCGACTTCCTCCGCGACGTGTTCCTCGGGCGTGCGGGCGAGGAGGACGACGACGTCGCCGAGCACGCGCGGGCCTTCGGCTGGCAGCTCGGCCGCCCGGTGATGGTCGTCGTGGCGGTGCTCGAGCCCGACGCGGTTGCTGCCCAGGGCCCGGCTGAGAACCGCCGGGCCTGGCACGACCGGTTCGCCGGAGCGTGGCGACAGGTGGCCGCGAGCACCGACCGCAGCATCGCCTCCGTCGCCTTCAGCCGGGAGGTGGTCACGCTCGTGCCGGTCGACCCGGAGCAGGGCGTCGCCGCCGGCCACGCGGCCGTGGACCGGATGATCGAGGGCGTGCGCGGTGACCGGGGCGGCGGCCGGATCGCGTTCTCCGCCGGGGTCAGCCGGATCGCGCACGACCTCGGTGAGCTCCCCGAGGCCTTCCGGCAGGCCCAGCGCGCCGTCGAGATCGGCCGGCGGGTGCACGGGGGCGGGTCGGTGACGCGTTTCGACCAGCTCGGCCTGCACCGGCTGCTCGCGCTGGTGCCCGACGGCGCGGAGCTGTCGGCGTTCGCCAGGGACGTGCTCGGGCCGCTCGCCGAGCGCACCCCCGAGGCGGCCGACCTCCGCGAGACGCTGCAGGTGCTGCTCGACACCAACTTCAACGTGGCCGAGGCGGCGCGCGCCCAGTTCTTCCACTACAACACGATGCGCTACCGCGTGGGCAAGCTCCAGCGGCTGCTCGGACCGGTCGCCACCGATCCGCACCTGCGCCTCGACGTCGCCGTCGCCCTGCGGGCGCTCGAGATCGCGGAGTAGCCCGTGCGCCGGACGTCGTACTCCCTCCTGGCGCTCGCCGTGGCGTCGACCCTCGTCGCTCCGACGGCGGCCGTCGCCGCGGCCGACTGGAGCCCGCTGCGCGAGGTGGGCGACCACGCCCTCGCCGTCGCGCTGGATGCGCAGACCGTCGCCCTCATCAGCATCGGGGGACAGGACGAGGCGACCGTCTACGACCAGCGCGTGGTCGCCGGCAGCGCCGGCCCGCGCACCGAGGTGATGACCGTCGAGGGCGCCGAGAGCTGCCGCCCGGTCGAGGCGGTGTCGTCGCTGGGCAACCTCGCCGTCGCCGTGGAGTGCCAGCAGACGACGGGGCTCGAGGACCCGCCCACGCGGCTCGTCGAGCTGGTGTGGACCGGTGACGACGGGTGGGTGTGGCGCGTCCAGTCCGAGGGCACGCTGGCCTCGCTCGACCACTCCCCGCAGGGGCAGTACGTCGTCTTCGCCACCAACAGCCAGTACGGCCGTCCGCACCACGTGACCAGCTACCACGCCGACCTCGGCTGGCGTGACCTCCGGCGCCCCGAGCTCGGGCTGACCGGCGACGACCTCGTCGCGGCGATCGACGACTCCGGCAACGTGGTCACGCTGCGCGGATCGGGCTCCGAGGACGAGCCCGGCTACTGGTTCGGCGGGCGGATGCGCATCGAGACCTACAGCGACGCCCGGGGTCGCTGGACCGTGCGTCACCGGCAGGCCTACCCCGACGGCGGGATCGCCCCCGGGCGCATCGACGTGGCGGCCGGCCGCATCGTCGCCGCCGCCGTGCAGTCGCGCTCCACCGGGCAGCTCGACGGTCGTGCCGACCGTGTCCTGCTGCTGTCCGGCACTCCCCGGAACCCGCGGTCGTGGTCCCCGCCCCGCTGGAGCCGTGACGTCCTCGACGTGTCGGCCGGGACCACCCAGGCCGGTGCCGGTGCCGCGACCTGGCTCGCCGTGGGCGACCGGCGCGCGGTGCGCCCTTGGCTCGCGACGTGGGCGCCCACGCGCCGCCAGCCGTCAGCGGTCCGCCTCGGCGCGGCGAGCCGGGTCGACGAGACCGTCCTCCCGGGGCACGTCCTCGACCTGTCGGTCGCTGCCGACGGGCACGGTGTCGTCGCGCGCGCCTCGCAGGCACCCGGTGCCGACATCTCGACGGTCGCGGCCACGTCATTCGTCCTGGGTGCCAGGGGGCACCTGCGTGAGCAGCAGACGATGGCCTGGGTCCAGCCGGCCCACATGACCGTCGCCGTCACCGCTGGCACCGGGGCCGCCGGCATCACGATCGGCCGGATGACGAGCTACTTCCTCGCCTCGCCCCTCGTGCAGTACGCCGTCCTGCCGTGGGCGAGCGACTCCCGTCTCTCGGTCCGTGGGCCGGGCTGAGGTCTGCGGAATATCGCGTGCGGTGGGCCGGGGGACCGGGCCACCATGGAGCACATGAGCGGAGTGGACGAGCCCGGCCTGCCGACGTTGTACGACTGGGCCGGCGGTCTGGTCCCGCTGCGCCGGATGATCGACCGCTTCTACGACCGGGTCGAGGCCGACGAGGATCTCTCCGGATTCTTCCCCGGTGGCGTCTCCGAGCGCCACCGCGCGCACGTCGCCGACTGGTGGGCGGAGGTGCTCGGCGGCCCGACGACGTACACCGAGCGGCACGGCGGCTACGAGTCGATGCTCCGCCACCACCTCGGCCTCGACATCACACCCGCCCAACGGCACCGCTTCGCCGCGACCATGAGCCTCGCCGCCGACGAGGCCGACCTCCCCGCCGACCCCGAGTTCCGCGCCGCGATCATCGGCTACCTCGAGTGGGGCACCCGCCTCGCCATGGAGAACTCCCGCCCCGGCGCCGAGCCCGCCCCCCACGCCCCCACCCCCCGCTGGGGCTGGGGCGTCGCCCCGCCCTACCAGGGCTGACCCGCGCTTGCTCGTCGGGCGAGGGTCCCGTCATCTCCGTTGATCGAGGAGAGACGGAGTCCCGTCACCTCCGTTGGTCGAGGAGGGACGGAGTCCCGTCACGAGACCCCTCAGCCACAGGTGGTCGAGCAGCCGAGCGAGGGACGAGCAAGGCGGATCGAGACCTGTTCGCTGGGGCGCCCTCCTCGACCAACGAGAACACCGAGGCACGCCGCTCGCGCGACACCCGCTGCCGGGCTGTTCGCAGTCGGGCGACGCACAGTGCGCGCGCACGACGGTGGCGGCGGGTGCGAGGATCCCACCCGTGAACGTGGAGGAAGGGCTCGAGCAGGGCACGCCGCCGCTGCCGACGGAGATCAAGGTGCTGGCGTGGGCCTCGGTGGCGAGCCAGGTGGCCTTGCTGGTCCGTCAGGGACTGCGCGTCGGCGACGACATCTCGCTGCTGCTCTCGATGGCCGGCGGGGCCCTGGTCGTCGGCTACGTCTCCGCAGGCGTCGTGCGCGCCCGCCCCGTCCGCGTGGCTCTCGCCTGGATCGTGCTGGTGCTGTCCCTGGTCGCGGAGCTCATCGGGCTGGCGTACGTCGACGCGCTCGGCGACGCGGCTATCGCGCTGGCCCACCTCGCGACCACCGTCGTCTCGTTGGTCGCGCTGTACGGGTTCAGCCGCACGGGGTGGTACGCGTGGCAGCGGACCCGCCCGCCCACCCACCTCGGAGCGCCGATCGGCGAGCTCGTCGTGCTCGGCGCGCTCGTCGGGGTGCTGGGAGGTCTCGCAGGGACCTCGGAGGACGGGGCGAACGTGACCATGAACGTCCGGGTCGCGGAGCGGTGAGCGCTCTGCCGTCAGGCAGCGGGGGAGGATGCCCGGCGTGAGGAAGATCCTTGCGTTCGCCGCGACGGGAGTCGTCGTGCTCGTCGTGGTGGGCGCGGTCCTGGTCCAGCAGTACAACGCGTGGGCGACGGCCGACCTCGAGCGCAACGTCGAGGAGTTCACGCCTTCCGACACGCTCGAGTCGTGCCTGGACGAGGTCGACGGCGTCTGGCTGCCGTGGCTGGTCGCCCGGGCCCGCGACCTGTGCGCCGACGCCACCGGCGGCAGCTGAGTGGCCCGCGACCCTCAGCCCGCTCTCAGTCCCTTCTCGTAGAACACCCGGGTGAAGCCGTGCTCGGTGGTGCGGGTGGTCTCGACGTAGCCGACCCGCTCGTAGAGCGCCCGGTTCTCGACCATCGTGACGTGGGTGTAGAGCCGGATCCGGGGGAGTCCGAGCGCGAGCGCGCGGGACTCGGCGAGCCGGAGGAGCGAGCGCCCGACCCCCCGTCCGCGGTGCGAGGGGAGGACGGCGACGTTCTCGAGGAGGAGGGCGTCGTCCTCCGCGACCAGGAGCAGGAAGCCGACGACGGCGCCGTCGTCGGTGGCCACCCAGGCCTCGGTGTCGACCACCGCCGCGGCGTAGTCGGTGTCCATCGGGCCGGGCCGCAGGCCGCCCATCCGCTCGACGTAGGGGGAGTACGCCGCCTCGGCGAGGGCGGCCATGACGGCGGCGTCGCCCGACGCAGCCCGACGTACGTCGAGGTGCCCTCCGGCAGTGGGTGACGCCATGCCCGGAGACTACGAGCGCCGCCCGGTGGGCGACAGAGGACGGCTGGAACCGCCGAAGAACTTGTCATCACACCCGGCGTTCCTTCGGCAGATGTCGCCAGTGAGGGTGTGTGATGTGGCGCACTAGTTTGTGGCTTCTCGGGTACACACCCCTGCGAAATCTGGAGGCCTGCTCATGTCGATGTTCAAGTGGGACGTGGTCGATCCCGCTCCCGGCGAGGCGGTGCTCCCGCACCAGCGCCTGCCGTGGGGCAAGACGATCGGTCTCGGCGCCCAGCACGTGGTCGCCATGTTCGGTGCCACCTTCGTGTTCCCGCTGGTGATGGGGCTCGACCCCAACCTCGCCATCATGTTCTCGGGTCTCTGCACCATCCTCTTCCTGCTGATCGTGCAGAACCGGGTGCCCAGCTATCTCGGCACCAGCGCGTCCTTCGTGGCCTCGGTCGCGGCGATCCGTGCCCTCGACGAGGGCAACGACTCCTCCTACGTCACGGGTGCGATCCTGGTCGGCGGCCTCGTGCTGGCGGCGGTCGGTGTGCTCGTCCACTTCGCCGGCGGGGCCCTGATCCACCGGATCCTCCCGCCCGCCGTGACCGGCGCCGTCGTCATGCTCATCGGCTTCAACCTCGCGCCCGTGGTGGCCGGCATCTACTGGCCCCAGGACCAGTGGATCGCGCTGCTCACCGCCGCGTTCATGGTGTTCGCCGCCGTCGCGCTCCCGGGCTTCTGGTCGCGCATCGCGGTGTTCCTCGCGCTGATCTTCGGCTACGTGCTGTCCTTCGTCGCCGACAAGGTCTTCGGCCCGATCACCTCCGTGCTGGGCGGTGCGACCGAGGCCACCGAGCACGACCGCGTCTCGTGGGCGGGCGTCCAGGCCGCCGACTGGATCGGCCTTCCGAGCGGCACGCTCGCCGACGGCGTCTCCGTGGTCCACGGCCCGTCCTTCTCGCTGACCGCGATCCTCCTCGTCCTCCCCGGCGTCATCGCCCTCGTCGCCGAGAACACCGGCCACGTCAAGGCGGTCGCCGAGATGACCGGCGAGGACCTCGACCCCTACATGGGCCGCGCCATCGGCGCCGACGGCGTCGCGACCGCGTTCGCCAGCGCCTTCGGCGGCTCGCCGACCACGACGTACGCCGAGAACATCGGCGTCATGGGTGCGACGCGCGTCTACTCCACCGCGGCCTACTACGTGGCCGCAGCCGTGGCGATCCTGCTGGGCCTGTGCCCGAAGTTCGGCGCGATCGTCAACGCGACCCCGGGCGGAGTCCTCGGCGGCATCACGGTCGTCCTCTACGGAATGATCGGACTCGTGGGTGCCAAGATCTGGGTCGAGAACAACGTCGACTTCGGCAACCCGGTCAACATGGTCGGCCTCGCTGCTGGACTGATCGCCGGCATCGGCGGCGTCACCCTGACCTTCGGTGACGACTTCGAGCTCGGCGGCATCGCCCTCGGCACGATCCTGGTCATCGTGTTCTTCCACATGGTCAAGGGCCGCGGCGGCCACGGTGCCGGCACCGTGACCCGCAACCTGAGCCACCCCGACTACGACGGTGGCGTCGACGACGTGGCCTCGGGGGGCTCCGCTCCGCGATGAAGCCTGCACCCTTCGCCTACCTGCGCCCGTCCACCCTCGAGGAAGCCCTCGCGGCGCTCGCGGGGGAGCAGGGGGCGAAGGTGCTGGCCGGCGGTCAGTCCCTGGTCCCACTGCTGTCCATGCGACTGGCCGCACCGTCGATGCTGGTCGACATCAACGCCCTGCCGGGCCTCGGGGACGTCACGTGTGACGCCTCCGTGGCCGGGGGCGGTGGTGTGAGGGTCGGGGCACTCGCCCGCCACGCGGAGGTCCTCGCCTCCGCCGAGGCGGCCGAGGTCCAGCCCCTGCTCGCGATGGCGCTGAGCCACGTGGCCCACCCGACGATCCGCAACCGTGGCACCACCGTCGGCTCCCTGGTCCACGCCGACGCCGCGGCGGAGATGCCGATGGTGCTGCAGCTGCTGGGCGGGTCGGTCGACGTCGCGTCCGTGCGCGGTCGACGTACGATCCCCGCCGCCGAGCTGTTCGCCGGGCCGCTGGAGTCGACGCTGGCCCACGACGAGATCGCCGTCGAGGCGTTCTTCCCGGCACTGCCGGCCGGCGCCGGCGTCGCCTTCCAGGAGATCGCGCGCCGCCACGGCGACTACGCCCTCGTCGGCGTCGCCGCCCTCGTCGAGACCGACGGTGACGACGTCACCCGCGCCCGGCTCGGCTTCGTGTCCGTGAGCGACGTACCCGTCGTCGTCGACGTCACCGACGCCGTCCGCGACCCGGCAGGCGACCCGGCCGCGCAGGCCCTCGCCGAGCTCGAGCCCGCCGACGACATCCACGCCACCGCCGCCTACCGTGCCCACCTCGTGAAGGTGCTGGTGCCCAAGGTCCTGGCAGCGGCCACCGACCACGCCCGTCAGGGGAAGGACGCATGAGCCCTGCTGTTCCGGAGGAGATCCACGACGTCCGACTGCACGTCAACGGTGCCGTCCACGAGGTGGCGGTGCCGGCCCGGCGCCTGCTGTCCGACGCGCTGCGCCACGACTGCGGCCTGACCGGCACCCACGTCGGGTGCGAGCACGGCGTGTGCGGTGCGTGCACGGTGCTGGTCGACGGCACCCCGATGCGCTCGTGCCTGATGTTCGCGGTCTCCGCGGTCGACGCCGAGATCACGACCGTCGAGGGCCTGACCGAGGCCGACGGCTCGCTCTCGCCCGTGCAGCAGGGCTTCTCCGACTGCCACGGCCTCCAGTGCGGCTTCTGCACCCCCGGCTTCCTCACCACGATCACCGCCGGGCTGCGCGACAACCCCGATCCGTCCGAGGACGAGGCGCGCGAGATGATCGCGGGCAACCTCTGCCGCTGCACCGGCTACCAGAACATCGTGAAGTCGGTCCTGCGTGCGGCCGAGATCGAGCGCGAGCGGGGTGGCGAGTCATGACCACCAAGCTGTTCGGTGCCAAGGTCCCGCGCGTCGAGGACCAGCGCTTCCTGCGCGGGCAGGGCCGCTACGTCGACGACCTGCTCCACGACGACCCGCGGCTGCTGCACGCGGCCGTGCTGCGCTCGCCGCACGCCCACGCGCGGATCGTCGACATCGACGTCTCCGACGTCCTCGACGTCGACGGCGTGCTGGCCGTGTGGACGTGGGACGACCTCACCGGCCCGATGGCCGAGCCCCTCCCGCTGCTGATCCCGCACCCCGCCCTGACCGAGGGTCGGACGCAGTACGCCCTCGCCAAGGACGAGGTGAACTACGTCGGCGAGGCGATCGCCTTCGTCGTCGCGGTCGACCGCTACGTCGCCGAGGACGCCGTGTCCCTGATCCGCGTCGACTACGAGTACCTCGAGCCGGTCGTCGGGATCGCCGCCGCGCGCGCCGCCACGCGCCTCGTGCACGACGACGTCCCCGGAAACGTCGGTGCCCGGATGGAGCAGGAGAACGGCGACGCGCGCGCCGCGATCGCCGCCGCCCCGCACACCCTGCACCTCGACCTCGACGTCGAGCGCTCGGCCTGTACGCCGATGGAGGGGCGCGGCACCGTCGCCCGGTGGGACCCCGACACGAGCCGCCTCACCGTGTGGTCGTCGACCCAGACCTCCACCGGCGTCCGCGGCTGCGTGGCCGCCAAGCTCGGCCTCGACCTGGCCAAGGTCGACGTGATCACGCCCGACGTCGGCGGCGGCTTCGGCGTGAAGGTCGTGCACCCGTGGCCCGAGGAGCTGCTGGTGCCGCTGGCCGCGATGACCCTCGGCCGGCCGGTGAAGTTCACCGAGGACCGCCGCGAGCACTTCATCTCCTCCGCCCACGAACGGGCGCAGCAGCACGTCGTCGACGTCGGTTTCGACGACGACGGCCGGGTCCTCGGGCTCAACGTCGAGTTCTGGCACGACCACGGCGCCTACACGCCCTACGGCCTGATCGTCCCGATCATCACCTCGACCCAGCTGCTCGGCCCCTACAAGCCGCAGAACTACCGCGTCGTCTTCGAGTCGCTCTACACCAACACCGTCATCGTGACGCCCTACCGCGGCGCCGGCCGGCCGCAGGGCTGCTTCGTGATGGAGCGCACCATGGACGCGATCGCGGCCTACCTCGGCAAGGACCGCACCGAGGTCCGCTCGACGAACTTCATCCAGCCCGACGAGTTCCCCTACGAGCACGGCCTGATCTTCCAGGACGGCCGTGAGCTCACCTACGACTCCGGCGACTACCCGGCCTCGCTCGCCAAGCTCAAGGAGCTCGTCGGCTGGGACGAGTTCGAGGACTTCCGCGCCGAGATGGCCGCCCAGGGCAGGCGCGTCGGCATCGGCCTGGCCTGCTACGTCGAGGGCACCGGGGTCGGCCCCTACGAGGGCGCCCACGTGCACGTCGAGACCTCGGGCAAGGTCAAGGTCGCCACCGGCCTGACCACCCAGGGCCAGGGCCACCAGACCGCGTTCGCGCAGATCGTCGCCGACACCCTCGGCGTGCGCTTCGAGGACGTCGAGATCACCACCGGCGACACCCGCAAGATGCCCTACGCCGTGGGCACCTTCGCGTCCCGCGCCGCCGTGATGAGCGGGTCGGCGATCCACCTCGCCGCGCTGCGGGCGCGCGAGAAGGCCCTGCGCATCGCGGCCGAGGCGCTGGAGGCCTCCGAGGACGACCTGGAGATCGTCGACGGCGTGGTCTCCGTGCGCGGCACCGACGCCACGATCGACCTCGGCACGGTCGCCGTGCTCTCCAACCCGCTGCGCTACGCCTTCGACGAGGCGTCCAAGGCCGCCACCCAGTTCTCCGTCGGCGACCCGGGCAAGCCGCCCGTGGCCGAGGACGACGAGCCGGGCCTGGAGGGCAAGGACTTCTACTCCCCGCCGCGCTCGACCTTCGCCAACGGCATGCACGCCGTGATCGTCGAGACCGACCCGGAGACCGCGGAGATCACGATCCTCAAGTACGCCGTCGTGCACGACTGCGGCCACCTGATCAACCCGATGATCGTCGAGGGCCAGATCCACGGCGGTGTGGCCCAGGGCGTCGGCGGTGCCCTCTACGAGCGGATGGTCTACGACGAGTCGGGGCAGCTGCTCAACGCCTCGTTCATGGACTTCCTGATGCCCTACGTCACCGAGGTGCCGACCAGCATCGACATCGACCACCTCGAGACCCCCTCGCCGCTCAACCCGCTCGGCATCAAGGGCGCCGGCGAGGCGGGCGTGATCCCGTCCGCAGCGGTCTTCGCCGCCGCCATCGAGGACGCCGAGGGCTTCCCGATCACCGCGATGCCGATCTCGCCGTCCGAGCTCTTCGCGCTCCGCCTCGAGCACGCCGACGACGACCCCACCAGCTGAAGGAGACCCGATGAAGTTCACCGGAGAGAACGTCCTGGCCGCCCCCGTCGAGCAGGCGTGGGACGCGCTGCTGGACCCGGCCGTCCTGGTCCGCACGATCCCGGGCTGCGAGCGCCTCGAGGCGACCGGCGAGAACGCCTACGCGATGACGGTCACGGCGGGTGTCGCCTCGATCAAGGGCACCTACGCCGGGTCCTGCGTGCTCACCGACCTGGTGGAGCACGAGTCGCTGGTGATGAAGCTCGACGGCGCCGGTGCGCCGGGCACCATCGGCGCCACGGTCAACGTGCGCTTCACGCCGGAGGGCTCCTCGACCAAGGTCTCCTACGACGCCGACGCCGTCGTCGGCGGGATGATCGGCGGCGTCGGCCAGCGGATGCTGACCAGCGTCTCGCGCCGGATGGCAGGGGAGTTCTTCGGCAACGTGGACGCCGCGATCGCCGGTGGCCCGGCCGCCGCGGCGGTCACCGCGCCCCAGGGCGCGACGGTCGAGCCCGGCGCGCCCGCTCCGACCGGAGCGGTCTTCACCGCCCCCGCCAAGGCGTCGCCGGTCGGCTCGCAGCAGGACTTCCTCACCGGCGTCGCCGTCGGTGCCGGCCTCGTCGTGCTCGGCGTGATCGTCGGAGGCGTGTTCGGTCGTCGGCGATGAGCGACCTGACCGTCGACTCCACGGCGCGCGCCCAGGCGGCCGCCGTACGCTCCGGCGAGATCTCCGCGGCCGAGCTGCTCGAGCTGCACCTCGACCGCATCAAGGAGCGCAACCCCGAGCTCAACGCGATCGTCTCGCTCGACGCCGAGCGCGCCCGGTCGGCGGCTGCGGTGGCCGACCAGGCACAGGCCTCCGGCGAGGAGGTCGGCCCCCTGCACGGGCTGCCGTTCGCGGTGAAGGACACCCACGCACTCGCAGGCTGGCGCACGACCTACGGATCGCCGATCTTCGCCGACGCGGTCGCCGACCACGACGACCTCCTCGTCGAGCGGGTCCGGCGCGCGGGCGCGGTCTTCGTCGGCAAGACCAACGTGCCGGAGTTCGCGGCCGGGTCGCACACCTTCAACACCGTCTTCGGCGTCACCCGCAACCCGGTCGACCCGTCGCGCTCGGCCGGCGGCTCGAGCGGGGGAGCGGCGTCCGCGCTCGCGTCGGGCATGGTGCCCCTGGCCGACGGCTCCGACATGGGCGGCTCGCTCCGCAACCCGGCGTCGTTCTGCGGCGTGGTCGGCATGCGGCCGTCGTGGGGACGCGTGCCGGAGTGGCCGCTCTACAACCAGTGGGAGACCACCTCGGTCGGCGGCCCGATGGCCCGCAACGTCGGCGACCTGGCGCTGCTGCTGTCGGTGCTCGCCGGTCCCGACCCGCGCGCGCCGCACGCGCTCGGTGAGCCCGGCTCGGCCTTCGCGCCCCCGCTCGCCCCGGCCGCCCCCGGCGGGCTCCGGGTGGCGTGCTCGGTGGACCTCGGCGGCGCGCTGGTCGTCGACCACACGGTCGCGGACGTCGTACGCGCCACGGCGGATCGGCTCGCCGGTGCCGGCGCCGCCCTCGTCGAGGCGCACCCCGACCTGTCGCTGGCCGACGACACGTTCCGCACGCTGCGGGCGTGGCACTTCCAGGCGAAGTTCGCCGACCTGCTGGCCCAGCACCCGACCTCGTTCAAGCCGTCGCTGGAGGCCAACATCCGCGCCGGCGAGTCGCTCACCGGCGCGGACGTGGCGCGGGCCTACACCCAGCGCACCGCGCTGGCGGAGACGATGCGCGTGTTCTTCGAGCAGTACGACGTCCTGCTGCTGCCGACCTCACAGGTGCCGCCGTTCCCGGTGGAGCAGGAGTTCCCCGAGACCATCAACGGTCAGCAGATGCCCGACTACCTGGCGTGGATGCGGTCGGCGTACTTCATCACCGTCACCGGTTGCCCCGCGATCTCGGTGCCGGCCGGCACCACGCCGGACGGCCTGCCCGTGGGCGTTCAGCTGGTCGCCAAGCACGGCTCGGACCGCCAGCTGCTGGAGGTCGCGGCAGCCGTCGAGGAGCTGCTCGCGGGCTGAGCGGCCAGGGCGAGGACGGCGCGCGGGTTCACCGGTGAGGACCACCGGACCGCTGGCGGCGTGCCGCGACCCTCGAGCAGGCCGTCGGCGGCGACGAGCCGCACGCCGGCACGGGCCAGCAGGGCCTCCGACGCCGCGTTGCCCGGCTCGACGGTCGCCTCCAGCCAGGTGATCCCGCGGTCGCGGGCCACCGTCGTGACGGCGTCGACGAGGGCCGAGCCGATCCCGCGGCCCTGGTGCTCGTCGACGACCTCGAAGGCCAGCTCCGCGGAGTCGGCGCCCGTCCGCACGTAGCGGCACAGACCGACGGGAACGCCCTGGACGAGCGCCACCCAGGCGACGTGGCGATCTCCGTCGACGTCCGCGAGCGTGCGACGGTGACCGCCAGGGAGCCGCGGCATCGGGACGAGGAAGCGTCGGCGGCGCGACTGCGACGAGAGCCCCTCGAACACGGCCTCCACGACGGAGACCTCTCCGCCCGCGAGCGGACGGAGCAGGGCGGACCCGCCGTCGCGCAGGCGCACGTGGACGTGGACGTGGTGCGTCACGATGCCTCCTTCTTCAGCTCGAACAGCCGGGCCATCACGCGGTCGGGACGGCGTACGACGGTGCGGATCTCGCGTTCGCGCGAGCTCGCGAGGGCGATGTTGAGTGCGTGGTGCATGAGGTGCTCCTGATCGGTTCCTTTGGGTTCGCACCGAGGGTGGGCCGGGCACCTTCCGTCGCCCTTCCGCGGACCTGCCCCCGCGGCGGAAGGATCGGGGAAGGCCTGCGGAAGGTCGCCCGGCCAACCTCGTCGCCATGACCACCACCCAGACCCCGCTCGAGGTCGGCACCTCGGCCCGGCTCAGCCGGACCGTCACCCGTCGTGACATCGAGCTCTTCACCGAGATCAGCGGCGACCGCAACCCGATCCACTACGACGACGCGCTCGCCGCCCGGTCCCGCTTCGGCGGGATCGTCGTGCAGGGCGGCGTCACCTCGGGGCTGCTCAACGCGCTCGTCGCGGAGCACCTGCCGGGACCCGGCAGCGTCTTCCTCGAGGTGTCGTGGCGCTTCCTCGCGCCCGTGCGCCCGGGGGACGTCATCACGGCCTCTGCTGTCGTCCTCGCCACCCGCGAGGACAAGCCGGTCACCACGCTCGCCACGAGCGTCACGAACCAGGACGACGTCGTCGTCCTCGACGGCACCGCCGTCGTGTGGCGCGACCCCACGGTCCGCGCCGCCACCACCCACGAGAAGCAGGAGAACCAGGCATGAGCCTCACCACCGACCAGGCGCCGCTCAACGGAGTCGACGTCGCCACGCTGTTCGGCACCCGCGACGCGGTCAAGCAGACGAACGAGATCGCCCGGTTCCAGTTCCGGGCCGCGAACACCTGGGTGTCCGGGACGCACAGCCGCTCCACCTTCGCCGGCTTCCACGGCGCCATGCAGGAGCTGCAGCACGAGCGGGAGACCGTGGTCGAGTCCGACCACCCGGCCGTCCTCGTCGGCACCGACGTAGGCCCCACCCCCGTGGAGTACCTCCTCCACGCCATCGCGGCCTGCCTGACCTCAGGCATCGCCAACATCGCAGCGGCGCGCGGCGTGCGGCTCACCCACGTCTCGTCGACCGTCACCGGTGACATCGACCTGCTCGGCATCCTCGGCCTCTCGGGCGGCTCTGTCCGCAACGGCTACGAGCAGGTCAAGGTCACCTTCCGCGTCGAGGGGGACGCCGACGACGCCACGCTGCGCGAGATCGTCGCGCAGTCCCGGCGCCGCTCGGCCGTCTACGACGCGCTGACCAACCCCACACCCGTCGCGATCGAGGTCGTGACGGGCTGATCAACCCACCACGCGAGCAGCCGGCCGGTCCGCACCGGCCGGCTGCCCGCGGGAGAAGCTCGAGAGGAACACCTGCATGACCACCATCGACACCGTCGTGATCGGCGCCGGCCATGCCGGCCTGGCCGTGAGCAAGCTGCTCACCGACGCCGGTCGCGAGCACGTCGTGCTCGACCGCGGCCGCATCGGCGACCGCTGGCGCACCGAGCGCTGGGACTCCCTGCACCTGCTGACCCCGAGCTGGATGACCCGGCTCCCCGGCTGGGGCTACTCCGGTCCCGACCCCGACGGCTACCTCGGCGCCGGCTCGTTCGTCGGCCTCCTCGAGGCGTACGCCGCCTCGTTCGGCGCGCCGGTCGTGGGCCGCGCGACCGTGCACGAGGTCGCGCCGGCGCCCGGCCGCGGCGCCGCCCGCCGCTACCGGGTCGCCACCAGCCGGGGCACCTGGCACGCGCGGCACGTCGTCATCGCGACGGGACCCCACGGGACGCCGTACGTGCCCGCGGGCCTCGCCGGCACCGACATCGGTCGCGTCGACCTCGTCACCTCGAACCGCTACCGCAACCCCGGCCGCCTCGGCGCCGGCGGAGTGCTCGTCGTCGGCGCCTCGGCGTCCGGCCTGCAGATCGCCGACGAGCTCAACCGCGCCGGACGCGACGTGACGATCGCGGTCGGCCGGCACACGCGGATGCCTCGCCGCCACCGCGGGCTCGACATCTTCTGGTGGCTGGAGAACACCGGCCGGCTCGCGCGCACCATCGACGAGGTCCCGGACCCCGTCGCCGCGCGCGCCGAGACCTCGCTCCAGCTCGTCGGCCGCGACGACCACGAGCGGGCCACCCAGGACCTCGACCTCGGCGGCCTCCAGGCACGCGGCGTGCGCCTGGTCGGACGGGTCGAGGCGGTCGAGGGCCGCACGGCCCGCCTGCGCGACGACCTCGCCGCCACCGTCGGCGCCGCGGATGCCGCCCTCGACGGCTTCCTCGACAGCCTCGACCGCTTCGTCGAGCGGGTCGGCCTGGGCAATCAGCTGTGGGACAGCCCACGCCCACGACCGGTGTCCGTCGCGAGCGCCCCCACCCGCCTCGACCTGGGCGCCGAGGGCATCGGCACCGTGCTGGTGGCGGCCGGCTACCGCCCCCACCACCCGTGGCTGCGCCTGCCGATCACCGACTCCGACGGGACGATCCGCCAGCGTCGCGGCGTCACGCCGGCGGAGGGCGTGTACGTCGTCGGCCAGCGGTTCCAGCACCGGCGCGACTCCGGCTACATCGACGGCGCGCGGCACGACGCCGCGTCGGTCGTCTCCCACCTGCTCGCCTCGAGCGGCTCCGGTTCCCTGGCCGCCCCGCTGTCCGACGCCGAGGAGCCCGCGGCATGAGCGGCGCCGGCGTCGACGTCGTCGTGGTCGGGGGCCGGGTCGCCGGCGCCTCGACGGCCCTCCTCCTGGCGCGCGCCGGCCTCTCGGTCGCGCTGCTCGACCGCGGGCGGCGGGGGAGCGACACGTTGTCCACGCATGCCCTGATGCGCGCGGGTGTCCTGCAGCTCTCCCGGTGGGGCGTGCTCGGCGACGTCGTGGCGGCAGGGACCCCGGCGATCCGGCGCACCGTGTTCCACCACGCCGACGGCGAGGACCTGGCCGTCACCATCAGGCCACGTGCAGGGGTGGATGCGCTCTACGCCCCCCGCCGGCACGTTCTGGACCGCCTCCTCGTCGAGGCGGCGGAGGACGCCGGCGTCCAGGTGCTGCACGAGACCACGGTGACGTCGCTGCGCCACGACCCCACCGGTCGCGTCGCCGGGGTGGTGGCCCGGACCGGCAGTGGCGTGCACGTCGACCTCGCGGCCCGGCTAACCGTCGGCGCGGACGGGATCCGCTCCCGCGTTGCCGAGCAGGTCGGCGCCACCACGACGTGGCGCGGCCGGACGGCGAGCGCCGTGCTCTACCGCTACGTCGAGGACCGGGGGGCCGACGCCTACGAGTGGACCTACGGCGCGGGCGCGGCCGCGGGGATCATCCCGACCAACGCCGGGGCGTCCTGCCTGTTCGTGTCGACCACCCCGACCCGGATGCGCCGCCTGCGCCGGCTCGGCGTGGACCGCGCCGTCTCCGAGCTGCTGGTGGCCGCCGGCCCGGCCGCGGTCGAGCGGGCGCACGAGCTCCGGCCGCTGTCGCCGGTCCGCGGCTGGGCCGGCGTGCCGGGGTTCGTCCGCCGGTCCTGGGGACCGGGGTGGGCCCTGGTGGGGGACGCGGGCTTCTTCAAGGACCCGATCACCTCGCACGGCATGACCGATGCGATGCGCGACGCCGAGCTGCTCGCCCGGCAGGTGCTCGCCGCGCACGGTGGTGTCGCGGAGGACGTCGCCCTTGCGGACTATCAGCGGACGCGTGACCGCCTCTCGCGCGACCTCGTCGCGACGACGGAGCGCGTGGCGGCGTACGACTGGGACGCCACCGGCATCCGGTCGCTGCTGCACCGGCTGAGCGCCGCGATGGCCGACGAGGTCGAGCACCTCGAGTCGCTCGCACCGGCGGGGTCGGCGCCCTGAGCGCGAACCGCCGCCCCGCCCACGCGCGGCGATCCCCCGAAAATGGCGTCGAGCCGGCGGCGTCCCCGGGCGTAGAGTCGCAACGCTCGTGGCTGGGAGGGTGCGGTGCACGTCGACATCAACCTCCTCGGAGGATTCGCGGTCGTCGTCGACGGCCGCGCCGTCGCCGCGCACGCCTGGACCCGCCGCAGCGCCGCGACGCTCGTCAAGGTCCTCGCCCTCCGCCCGAGCCGGCAGCTGCCCCGCGAGCAGGTGGTCGACCTGCTGTGGCCCGACCTGCTGCTCGAGCGGGCCGCCCCGCGGCTGCACACGGCGGCCCACTACGCGCGTACGGCGGTCGGGGTGCCCTCGGCGGTCGTCCTGGCCGGCGACGTCGTCACCCTGCTCCCCGACGCCGACGTCGTCGTGGACGTCGAGCGGTTCGACCGGGTGTCGGGGGACCCCGCCTCGGTGGAGGAGGCGATCGAGCTCTACCGAGGGGACCTGCTGCCCGAGGACCTCTACGAGCCGTGGGCCGACGCCGAGCGCGAGCGGCTCCGCGTCTCCTACCTCGACCTGCTCCGCTCGGCCGGGCGCTGGGCAGAGCTGGTCGCCGCAGAGCCGCTCGACGAGGAGGCGCACCTGCGCCTGGTGCAGCAGCACGTCGAGTCCGGCAACCGCAGCCAGGCGCTCCGGCGGCTCGAGGCCATGGCCCGCCTGTGGCGCGACGAGCTCGGTGCCGAGCTGGGGCCGGCGGCGCGGACGCTGCACGCGCAGGCCCAGGCGATGCCGCCGGTCGAGCCGGCGAGCCTCACCCACGGCACCGGTGCGAGCCGGGTGCCCCGACCCGCGACGCCCACCGTGGGACGCGAGCGTGACGCGGCCGAGGTCCTCGCCCTCCTCGGCGAGCACCGCCTCGTCACCCTGCTCGGCATCGGTGGCGTCGGCAAGACGCGGCTGGCAGCCGAGGTGGCGCACGGCTGGGCCGAGGCCACGGGCCAGCGGACCTGCTACGTCGACCTCACCAAGATCGCCGACCCCGGCCTCGTGGCCGAGCTGACCGTCAGCGAGCTCGGCGTGCGGGCCGGCGACAACGCCAACGTGGTCCAGATGCTCGAGGAGGCGCTCCAGCGCCAGACGCTGCTGCTGGTCCTCGACAACTTCGAGCACGTCGCGGACGCCGCGGACCTGGTGTCCCGGATGCTGCAGTGGTCGGCCGACATCCGGGTGCTGGTGACCAGTCGTGCCCGGTTGCGGGTCGCGGGGGAACGGGTCCACGAGGTGCACCCGCTCACGCTCGACCCTGGCCACGGCACGCACGGCCTCGCGGACGCCCTCGTGCTGTTCGACCAGGTCGCGACCGCGGTCGATCCCGACTTCGACCTGGCCACCCACGTCGACGATGTCGCCGCCATCTGCCGGGCGGTCGACGGCCTGCCGCTCGCGATCGAGATCGCCGGCGGTCACCTGCGCACCTTGTCGCCGTCGTTGCTGCGCGAGCGACTGACCAGCCGTCTCGGCTCGGCGGCAGCGGCCGGACGCCACCTTCCCGACCGCCACCAGACGATCCCGGCGACGATCGACTGGAGCCTGCAGCTGCTGGGGCCGGCGGAACAGCGCCTGTTCGCCCTGTTCTCGGTCTTCCACGGCGCGGTCCCGCTCGAGGCGGTCGAGGCGGTCTGGGCCGACGGCGACGTGGTCGACCCGCTCAGCGTCCTGGTGGACCACAGCCTGGTCCGCCGGACGACGGGCCACCGCAACGAGCCCCGCTTCGGGATGCTCGCCCTCGTCCGCGCCCACGCCGCCCGGCTGGCCGACGGCGACAGGGAGGCGGCGCAGGCCGCGCACGCGGCCTACTTCTCCTGCTACCTCGACGACCTCTACGAACGACGCTGGACCGACGCGACCGACCGCTGGCTCGACGACATCAGCGAGATGCTCCAGGAGGTCCGGGCAGCCCACGCCTGGGCCGCGCGGGCCGGCGACGTGCCGCTGACCGGGCGCATCACCGCGGCGCTCGGCGCCTACTGGTTCCTCGAGGGGCACCACGCCGAGGGCATGCGCTGGATCGACGAGATGCTCGCGGTGGAGGACGAGCTCGACCCCCTCGTCTCGGCGCGCATCCACCTGGCCGCGGGCTTCATGGCCTTCCCGTCGCACCGGCCCGACGCGCGCGTGCACTGGGAGCGCGCGACCGAGCTGTTCCGCAGCCTGGGGGAGACCCGGCTGGTGGCCTACGGGCTCGCGGTCACCTCGGCGACGTACATCGACGAGTCCGGGCACATCGAGCTCGCCCTGCGGATGAACGACGAGGCGCTGGCACTCGGTCGCCGCGTCGGGAGCCCCGCGCTCGTCGCGCAGGTGCTCAACATCCGCGGCGAGCTGACGCGGGTGGCCGGTCGTGACGAGCTGGCCCGGGAGGCCTACGAGGAGGGCCTGCAGATCTCCGGCGACCTCGGCGACGAGATGTACGTCAGCGTGTTCCTGTCCAACCTCAGCTACCTCGCCGACCACCGCGGCGACCCCGAGGAGGCGCGCCGGCTCACCCACCAGGCCCTGCGGATCTGCTGGTCACAGGGTCGACGGCTGATGGCGGCCTGGACGATCTCCCAGCTGGCCGGCCCGGAGCACGCGCTGGGACGCTCCGAGCTCGGCGCGGTGCTCGTCGGCGCGGGCGACGAGGCGCTGCGGGTCCTCGGCGCGCGGCGCCACCCCGGTGACGTCCCCGAGCACGCCCGCGTGGTGGCCGCACTGCGCGAGGGCCTCGGCGACGAGCGCTTCGAGAAGCTGCGAGCCGAGGGCGCCCGGCTCACCCTCGACCAGGTGCTCTCCCGGGTCCTCGACGGCGACGGCGGCGTGCTCGCGCCTGTGCAGCAAGCTGTGCACGAAGGTGTGGAGAAGCGCTGACTGCTGGGGATGGACGGCCCCATCCTGGGGACGACGCGCCGGAACCCGAAGTATGTCGGCGATGCCGGGGCGAAACCCTTGCGGCCGACCCGGTGCCGGGCATAGAACTCTCCCTACGCAGTCCCGCAAGGGACGGCGCGATGGCTCCGGAAGGAGTGTCCACACGACGGGAACCGGTTCGCCGGGGATCGTCGCAGGCACCGGGTGATGCGGTGGCTGGGACCGGACCGAGGGAGTGATCGACCGGAAGCATCACCACGACCGGTCACCAGATGGGCTGGACGCTTCGGCGGCCAACACATCGCCCGAAGGGCCCTTGCCGCTCATGCCGGCGAGGGCCCTTCACCTTTGTCCGGGCGGCTGCCACGGGGCCCGGTGCGACGCACGGCAAGGGTTGCCGGAGAATCAGTCATCCGTCGGCAATCTCTGCCGTGGTGGTCGCCACCCTGCGCCAGTTGAATCGTCCCCATGACGCAGGACTCGACACCGGATTCCACCTCCGACTCGCCGCAGCGGCGGATCAGGATCGGCATCGACACCGGTGGCACGTTCACCGACGTGGTGGCCTTCGACGAGGACTCCGGGGAGCTGGTCACCACCAAGACGCCCAGCACGCCGGGCAACCCCGCCGACGGCTTCATCGCCGGCATCGAGAAGATCCTCGACATCGTCGGGGCCGCGGGCCGCGACATCAGCGCCGTGTCCCACGGCACCACGGTGGCGACCAACAAGCTCCTCGAGGGCAAGGTCGAGGCGCTCGGCTTCATCACCACCGAGGGCTACGAGTTCATGCTCGAGATCGCCCGCCAGTCCGTGCCCGACGGCTACGGCAACTCCTACTTCTGGGTCAAGCCCGACCGCATCGTGCCGGCCGACCGGGTCCGCACCGTGGGCGGTCGCCTCGACTTCACCGGCAGCGAGATCCGGCCCTTCGACGAGGACGCCGCGGTCGCGGCGGCCCGCTGGTTCCGCGACCAGGGCATCACCACGATCGGCGTCTGCTTCCTGCACGCCTACGCCAACGACGACCACGAGCTGCGGATGCGCGAGATCCTGCGCCGCGAGCACCCCGACGCGGTGGTGTCGATCTCCAGCGAGGTGCTGCGCGAGTACCGCGAGTACGAGCGCGCGATGACCACGCTGGTCGACGCGGCGGTCAAGCCCAACGTCAGCCGCTACGTCACCAACATCTCCGACCGGCTGCTCGGATTCACCGGCAACGAGATCCCGTTCTACGTGATGAAGTCCAACGGTGGCGTGCTGTCGGCCGACGAGGTCGTCCACCAGCCCATCACGACCGTGCTGTCCGGTCCGGCGGCCGGTGCGCTCGGCGCCGCGCTGATCGCCAAGGTGGCCGGCTTCCCCAGGATCCTCACCTGCGACGGCGGTGGCACGTCGACCGACGTGTCCGTCGTCCTCGACGGCGAGCCGACCCTCACGACCGAGGGCACGGTCGGCGCCTACCCGAGCAAGATCCCGATGATCGACGTGGTGACCGTGGGCGCCGGTGGCGGTTCCATCGCCTGGCTCTCGCCCGAGGGCACCCTCAAGGTCGGGCCGCACTCGGCCGGCGCCGACCCCGGCCCGCTCTGCTACGCCAAGGGCGGCACCCAGCCGACGATCACCGACGCCCACGTGACGCTCGGCCGGATCCCTCCCCACCTGCTGGGCGGCGAGATCCCGCTCGACGTGGACGCCGCCCGCGCCGGCATCGCCGACCTCGCGGAGCAGCTCGGCCTCGACTTCGAGACCTGCGCGACCGGCATCCTGGAGATCTCCGCCTGGAACCAGGCCAACGCGCTGCGCCAGGTGAGCGTCAAGCGCGGCCTCGACGTGCGCGACTTCATGCTGACGACCTTCGGCGGCTCCGGTTCACTCCTGGCGTGCCGGCTCGTCGACATCCTCGACCTCGCGGGCGTCGTCGTACCTCCCAACCCGGGCAACGTGAGCGCCTTCGGCCTGCTGACCGTCGACGTGAAGAACGACTACGTCCAGACCCACGTCGCCAAGGAGTCCGCGCTCGACCACGCGGCCGTGCAGGCCGTCCTCGACGACCTCACCGACCGGGCCCGCGAGGCGCTCGAGAAGGAGGGCTTCCCCGCGGCCGAGCACCGCTTCCAGCGCACCATCGACGTCCGCTACGTCGGCCAGGCCTTCGAGGTGCGGGTCGCCGCGCCCGAGGGCGTCGTCGACGAGGCCTACGTCGCCCGGGTGGCCGAGACCTTCCACGCCGACCACCGCCAGCTCTACGGCTACGACTTCCGCGGCGACAGCGACCAGCAGGTCGAGTGGGTCAACCTCCGTGTCACCGGCATCGGCCCGATCACGCGTCCTGAGATCAAACGAGCACCCTCCGCACCGACGGAGTCGGGGCGGAGCGGGCTTGTGCAGCCTCGCAGCCGCTTGCGGCAAGAGGAGCTTGTGCCGCAACACGCCGTCCGCGGCCGTCGTCCGGTCTGCTTCGACGCCGAGCAGGGCTACGTCGACACCCCCGTCATCTGGCGTCCCGACCTCGGCGCCGGCGACAGCTTCAGCGGCCCCGCCATCGTCGAGGAGTTCGGCTCGACGATCCCCGTCCACCCCGGCTTCGAGGTCGTGGTCGACGACTGGGCCAACCTCGTGATCCGGAAGGAGTCGGCCCGATGACCGACCTCAGCACCCGCGCAGTGGACCCGGCGTACGTCACCGCCAAGCCCGTCAACCCGGCCGGCCTGCCGACCGCCTACGAGCACGGCGGCCGCCTGACGGCCGAGGGGACGACGGTCGACCCGATCCTGGTCGAGATCGTCCAGGGCACGCTGGCCAGCGTCGAGATGGAGGTCGAGACCGCGATCGGTCGCACCAGCCGCTCGCCGATGATCCGCGACGCCCACGACTTCCGCGCCGGCATCCACGACCGCCAGCTGCGCAAGCTCACCGGCCGCTCCTACAGCGCGCTCGTGCACCCGATCGTGCGCGACTACCCGATCGCCGAGATGCGCGAGGGCGACGTCTTCTTCCACAACGACGTCTACGAGTCCGAGGGCGGCATCGGCCACCTGCCCGACCTGTGCGTCACCGTGCCGGTCTTCCACGACGGCGAGGTCGTCGCCTTCGTGCAGGCCTTCGGTCACCACGACGACATCGGTGGCGCGGTCCCGGGCTCCATGCCCAGCAACGCCACCACGGTCTACGAGGAGGGCCTGGCGGTCCCGCCGATCAAGCTGTGGGACGCCGGCGTGCCCAACAGGTCGGCGCTGCGGATCATGACCCGCAACTCGCGGATGCCCGACAGCCTCGCGGCCGACCTCGACGCCGAGTGCTCGGCCTGCCTGATGGGTGCGCGCCGGCTCGGTGAGCTGTTCGAGCGCTACGGACGCGACGCGATCGAGGCGTCGTTCGACGCCATCCTCGACGCCACGACCGAGACCTACCGCCGCGAGATCCTGTCCAAGATCCCCGACGGCACCTACGTCTGGGAGGACTACGCCGAGCACGACGGCGTCGACGAGCCGCAGCTGCACACGCAGCGGATCACCCTGACCAAGGTCAGCGACGCCCCGGCCGACCCCGAGAACGGTCGCCCGGCGGGTCCGCGCCTGATCATCGACTTCACCGGCACCAGCGCGCAGGCCAAGGGGCCGATCAACCACTGCGGCGACTACGTCGGCGGCAACTTCCTCAAGAAGTGGCTCGCGCCGATCCTGCGCAACCTCGCCGACACCCCCGAGCGGATGGCCGAGCTCGACGTCAACGAGGGCATCGTGCCGCTGATCGAGATGCGCTTCCCGGAGAAGGGCACGCTGCTCACCCCGATCCACCCGGGCCCGACCAACGCCCGCACGTTCGTGATCCTGCGGCTGCTCGGCGTCCTCGCCGGCGTGGTCGCCAAGGCCGTCGACGGCAAGATGCCGGCCGACCAGGAGACGATCCGCTACACCGGCGTCTACGGCAAGGACCTCGACGGCAACGACTACCTCATGCGTGAGGTGCTCGGCGGCGGCTCCGGCGGTCGCTACTACGCCGACGGCGAGGACACCATCCACGTCGTCCCCGACTCGCGCAACCTGCCGACCGAGTTCACCGAGTCCCGTTTCCCGTTCATCGTCGAGCGCCTCGGCCTGGCGCAGGACTCCGGCGGCGCGGGGGAGTACCGCGGCGGGCTCGGCTACGAGAAGCAGATCCGGATGCTCAAGGACGCGCACTTCATGTCCATCGCCGACCGCTCGATCCTGGCCTGCTGGGGCGTGCGCGGCGGCAAGGCCGGCGCCCCCTTCCAGGTCGTCATCGACCCGGGCGGCCCCGACGAGCGCGAGGTCGACGCCCTCGCCGACGCGGAGGTCGTCAAGGCCGGCCAGGTCGTCCGGATCCGTACGACGGGTGGCGGCGGCTGGGGCGACCCGCTGGCCCGCGACCCCGAGCTCGTCGTCCGCGACGTGGTGTGGGGCAAGGTGTCGGCCGGGGCCGCGCTGCGCGACTACGGCGTGGTGCTCACCGGCTCGACCGACGCCGGCGACCTCGGCTTCGACGCGGCCGCGACCGCCACGGAGCGCTCGTCGCGGGCCGCGTGGAGCCGCGAGGACGACGCGTTCTTCGACCGCGGACCGGGCTACTCCTCGCTCGCGGACGGCGCCTCCTTCGCCGAGGTCGACCGGATCTGACATGACGGCACGCGTCGTGGTGATCGGTGGGCACGGCAAGACCGGGCGTGCCGTCTGCGACGCGCTGGTCGCTCTCGACGTGGGGACGCTGCCGCTGGGCCGGGCCGACTGGTCCGACCTGGCGGCAGCGGTGTCCGGCTGTGACGCGGCGTACGTCATCGCCCCCAACCTGCACCCCGACGAGCCGGCCTACGTCGGCGCTGCACTCGTAGCGCTGACCGAGGCGGGCGTGACCCGCGTGGTCTACCACTCGGTCGCCTCGCCCTACGCGCCCGCGATGCCACACCACGTGGGCAAGGCCTTCAGCGAGGACCTCGTCCGCCGCTCCGGGCTCGACTGGACGGTCCTGCAGCCCGGCGCCTACCTCCAGAACCTCGACCTGACCGCCCCGCTCGACCTGCCCTACTCCCCGGACGTGCCGTTCGGGTTCCTCGACCTCGCCGACCTCGGTCGCGCCGCCGCCGTGGTCCTCACCGAGCCCGGCCACGCCGGGGCGACGTACGAGCTCGCCAGCCGCGTCGCGACCGTGCGCGAGCTGGCGTCCGAGGCGGGCGTGGAGGTCCGCCGGGTGCCCGACCCGGGCACGCACCCCTGGCTGTCGGCGATGTTCGCCTACTACGACGCCCACGGGCTGCCCGTCGGCACCCGCGTGCTCGACGCGCTGCTCGGGCGGAGCTAGTTGAGGAAGGCGATCAGCGCGACCACGCCGAGCAGGAGGAGCAGGACCGGCAGCAGGAGGAACGCGTCCTGCGTGTCGATGATCTTCGGTCGCTCGTAGTGCTCGCCGTACTTCTCGAGCCGTCGTCGACTGGCCATGGCAACCCCCGCTGCGTCGTGTGCGGTCACGATAACCGGGGTGCCATGATCGGCGGATGACTACCGCGCAGACGTACGCCGACCTCGGCGAGGCGGCCTGGCGCTGGGTCCTGGCGCAGGTCCGCTGGGGCGACGAAGGCCCGTGGATCCCCGAGTCCGTGCCCCACGAGGCCGGGCCACCGGAGGACCGCGACGGCATGCACAGCGGCATCGGGGGACTGGCCCACGTGCTCGCCGAGGTCCGGCAGGCACGGGAGTGGACCGAGGAGGAGTCGCGGCTGGCCGACGCGATCGTGACCCGGATCCGCTCGCGGCTGCCCGACGAGACGGGTTACTCCTACTTCGACGGACTGGTCAGCCACCTCGGCGTGCTCTCCGCCCTGCAGGCGCCCGGCAGCCAGGACGCGATCGCCCGGCTCACGGACCTCGCCACTGACGACGGCTGGGACCAGCCGTGGATGGTGCCGCCGCGCTTCCCGCCGCACACCCGCGTCAACGACGCCACCCTCGGCACGGCGGGCAACCTGCTCGGCGCGGTGTGGGCACATCGTCACGGCGTGCCCGGGGCCACGGAGCTGGCGCACCGGTCCGCGAACCTGCTGCTCGCCGAGGCCGAGCCGGCCGAGGTCGGCACGAACTGGCCGTTCGTGCCGTTGCGCTTCACGGAGGCGGTGCGCGCCGAACGGGGCGACATGCAGATGCCCAACTGGTCGCACGGACTGGCCGGCATCGCCGCCGCGCTCGCCGTCGCGGGTGCGGAGCTCGGCCGCCCGGACCTGGTCGACGCCGCCCGCAGCGGCGCCGAGCACCTCGTCACCCTCGGCGACACGCGCGACGACGGCTTCGTCGTGCCCCACGTGATTCCTCGCGACCCGGACATGGACGAGGTCACCTACACGTGGTGCCACGGCCCGACGGGGACCTCGCTCCTCTTCACGGCCCTCGAGCACGCCGGCGTCGGCGCGGTGGCAGGGGAGACCCCGGCCCAGTGGCAGCGCCGCTGCCTGCACAGCCTCCGCACCTCCGGCATCCCGCAGCGGCTGCGCCCCGGCTTCTGGGACAACGACGGCCGCTGCTGCGGCACCGCGGGGGTCGGCGACGTCGTCCTCGACGCCTGGCAGCGGCGCGGCGTGGAGGACGACCTCGCCTTCGCGCAGGTGCTCGGCGACGCCCTCGTCGACCGCGCGATCGTGGACGGTGACCGGGCCTGCTGGCGGTTCACCGAGCACCGCAACGACGACCCGCTGCTCCCGCCCGGCGTCGGGTGGATGCAGGGGACCGCGGGCATCGCGGCGTACCTCCTGCGTCTCGCGCGCGTGCTCCGCGAGGGGCCTACGACGCCCGCCGTGCCGCGCCTCGACACCTGGTGGAACCTCCCGCCGTCATGACCCGGCGGCGCCGAGCCGCGCGGCCACCAGCCGGCACGCAGCAGCGAGCTCGGGCGGCTCGACCTGGTCGAGGTCGGCGTCGAAGCGCGCCAGCGCGGCCGCCAGCGCCGGCCACGACCACGCGCCGAGGCTGACCCGGGAGGTCCCGTCGGCGAGCGCCTCGACCCCACCGTCGCCGACGAACGGCGCGACCGCGTGAGCGGACGTGTGGAGGACCGCCGACCCGCGGCACGGCCAGGCGTCCTCGCCCACCGAGCCCTTGAAGCGCGCGGCGACGAAGGTGGCGACGTCGGGCGCCGGGAGCGTCCGCGGGGTGAAGCGCGGTCCGTGCGGGGTGCGCAGCCGCATCCGGTCCAGCCGGTAGGTCCGCCAGTCGTCCCGGTCGAGGTCCCAGCCGACGACGTACCAGCGGGACCGCCGCCGGACCAGGTGCCGCGCCTCGGTCCGGCGGGCCGGACCGTCCGCGCCGTCGCCGTAGTCGAAGCGCAGCACCTCGCACCGTCGGATGGCCTCGCTCACCGCCACGAGGGCGGCCGGGTCGACCTCCGGGCCCCGGTCGAGGCCGCTCACCCGGACCGCGTCCACCTGGTGCCGGACGTGGCTCGGCAGCACCTGTCGCACCGTCGCCAGCGCTCGCGCGGCACCGGCGGCCACCCCGTCGTCCAGGTCCGCCGCCAGGCGCAGTGCGACGGCCAGCGCCACCGCCTGCTCGTCGTCGAAGAGCAGCGGGGGCAGCTCGCTGCCCGGCTCCAGTCGGTAGCCGCCGTCGGGGCCCTTGGCCGCCGTGACCCGGTAGCCGAGCGCACGCAACCGGTCCACGTCGCGGCGGACGGTGCGCTCGGTGACCTCGAGCCGCTCGGCCAGCACTCCTCCGGGCCACTGGCGTCGGGCCTGCAGCAGCGAGAGCAGCGCGAGCAGCCGCCCGGTCGGGCCGGCGCTGGTGTCGGACATGCGCCCATCCTGCCGCAGGTAGCGGACAGGAACGGTCCTGTTCTGTCGGCACAGTGGCGCTATCGGTCGGAACCGCCGGCCGCCACCAGGAGGAACCACCATGACCGTCGACGTCACCCCCCACCTCAACTTCCGCGGCCGGGCGCGTGAGGCTCTCACGTTCTACCGCGAGGCTCTCGGCGGCGAGCTCGCCGTCGTCACCTATGCCGACGCCCACGCCGCGCAGGACCCGGCCGAGGCCGACCAGGTCATGTGGGGCCAGGTCGTCGCCCCCAACGGCGCGCGCGTGATGGCGTACGACGTCCCGGGCGCGACGGCGTACGACGCCGGCACCATCGCGTTCTTCGTCTCGCTCCGCGGGGACGACGCCGACGAGGTCGCGGCACTCTGGACCGGGCTGGCGGACGGGGCCACGATCCTGCAGGACCTCGGTCCGTCGGGATGGGCCCCGCTCTACGGCATGCTGCGCGACCGCTTCGGCGTCACCTGGGTGCTCGACGTCGCGGTCTCCTACCCCGCCTGACCGCCGCACGTGCGCGATCCGGGCGGCCGGATGGCGGCTCAGGGCTCGATCAGGCCGGCCCGGATGGCGTACCGCGTCAGCTCGACCCGGTCGCGCATGCCGAGCTTGCCGAGGATGTTGGCGCGGTGGCCCTCGACGGTCTTGAGCGCGATGTGCAGGTCGCGGGCGATCTCGCGCGACGAGCGGCCCTCGGCGATGAGCTTGATGACCTGGTCCTCGCGGGCGGTGAGCACGGAGGTGGGCACCCGCTCGCCGCGGCGCAGCCGGTCGAGGTAGTCGCGGACCAGGGTGCTCTCGGCGCCGGGGTAGAGGAAGGTCTCGCCGCGCATGGCCGCGCGGCAGGCGCCGACGAGGTCCTCGTCGGCGACGGACTTGAGGACGTAGCCGCTCGCCCCGGCCTTGAGCGCGCCGAAGAAGTACTGCTCGTTGTCGTGCATCGAGAGCATCAGGATCTTCGGGGGCTCACGCCGCTGGGCGATCTCGGCGGCGGCCTGCAGGCCCGTCATCCGCGGCATCGCGATGTCGAGCACGACGAGGTCGAGCTCGGTGTCGCGCACCCGCTGCACCGCCTCGGCGCCGTCCGCCGCCTCGGCCACGACCGCGAGGTCGGGCTCCTGCTCGAGGATCAGCCGGACGCCGCGGCGCACCAGGGTGTGGTCGTCGGCGAGCAGGATCCTGATCACGCCTGGCCTCCCACCGGCACCTTGAGCCGCACCGTCGTGCCGTGCCGCGGCCGGCTGATCACCGACAGCTCGGCCCGGACCAGCGCGGCCCGCTCGCGCATGCCCATCAGCCCGGATCCGTCGGCGAGGCCCTCGAAGCCGCGCCCGTCGTCGCGGACCTCCAGCACGACGCTGTCGCCGAGCTTCTGCAGCGACAGCTCGACGGCCTGCGCGTCGGCGTGCCGGGCGGCATTGGTCAGCGCCTCCTGCGCCACCCGGTACACGACGACCTCGGCCTCGGGGCTGAGCGCGGGCAGGCCGGGTGCGAACGCGCGCCGCACCGATGCCGCGCTGTGGTCGGCGAAGTCCGTGGCCAGCGCGGCGAGCGCGCTGGTCAGTCCGAGGTCCTCCAGCACCCCGGGACGCAGCCGTCGTGCCACCCGGCGTACGTCGTCGAGGCCGGCGCGGGCGCTCTCCCGCACCGCGCCGAGCTCCGGCACCAGCTCGGCCGGCGCCTGTCTCTCGAGCTGCTTGAGCCCGAGGAGCACGACCGTGAGGCTCTGCCCGACCTCGTCGTGGAGCTCCTGGGCGATGCGGTGCCGCTCGGCCTCCTGGGCCGCGAGAGCACGCGCGTCACCTGCCCGCCGCTCCTCCGCGAGCCGGACCATCAGGCCGTTGACGCCCTCCGCGATCCCGCGGACCGGCCCCGACCCCTCCTCGGGCAGCCGGGTGGGCGCGAGGTCGTCGATCCCCTCCAGGCGCGTGATCAGGCGCTGCAGGGGGGCGAGGGCCCACCGGATCAGCAGCGCGTTGGTCAGCAGCATCACGGCCAGGCCGATGACGATGACCACGATCTCCGAGGACACCGGGTCGGCCGACACGCTGGCCGGCGAGAGCACCAGCACCAGCGCACCGACCACGAAGACCACGCCGTTGATCAGGCAGACCGTCCAGAACAGCGGCAGGTGGCTGGGCAGGCGCATGCGGTCACCCTCCCAGATGGGGTCCAGCCCCCATGGGTTCTGCGGGCCGCAGTCCGAAGACTGGCGCCATGCCCCCACCGGACGAGAACACCGCCGTCGACCCCACGGGCGCCGCGTGGGTCGTCTGGCTCGTCATCGTCGGCCCGGGACTGCTGTTCGTCACCTGTGCGTGCGTACGACGCGTCGGTCCCGGCGAGCTGGTGCTGGTCGTGCGGCAGGGGCGCGTCGTGCGCGCGCGCCGCAGCGGCTTCCTCGCGCGCTGGCCGGGCCTCGAGCAGTTCGAGCCCCTGCCCACCGGGCCGCAGGTCCTTCCCCTGGTCGTCCGCTCGCGCACCCGCGACGGGGTCGACGTGGTCGCGCTGGCCGACCTGACCCTCGAGGTGCGGCGTGTCCAGCCGGGGGAGGACTTCGTGCCGACCGACGACGTGGTCCGTGTCGCGGAGGAGACGGTCGGCGCCGCGCTCGAGCGGCTGGAGGTGGGCACCCTGGTCGACGACCTGGAGGCGCTGCAGGACCGGTGGCCCGAGCAGGTCAGCCGCGCGCTCCCGGCGGGCACGGTGGCCACGGCCGTCGCGGTGACCGAGGTCGAGGCGCGGCTCACCGGGGGCACCGGATGAGCGACCCGCCGTACGTCCTCGAGGTCGCCGTCTCGGTCGCCCTCCTCGCCGCCGCCATGGGCTTCGCGATCGGCCTCGCAATCGGGCGGGGACGCCAGCCCCGCTGGCAGGAGAAGGGCAGCTTCGTGCACAAGGTGTCGATCGGCTTCGCCACCCTCGACCGGCTCGACGCGGTGCTGCTGCGCTTCGAGGTGGAGCCGGGCTCGCGGCTCTCCGGCGTCGAGATCGGCGAGCTGCGGCTGCCCAGCGGCTCGGCTGTCTCGCTCGTCACCCGCGACGCCGAGGTCGTGGTGCCGGAGGCGCGCAGCGTGCTGCGGACCGGGGACCAGGTGCTCGTCGTGGCCGCCCGCGGCGAGGTGGCCGAGGTGGAGGAGCGACTGCGCTCGGTGAGCCGCTACGGCCGCCTGGCCGGCTGGGCCGAGGACATGGACGAGTGGTCCGGCTCCGCCCGTGCGTACGGCGTACGGCGTCGTGCGAAGGCAGGGGCGGCGTGATCCTCACCTCGGCCGCGCTGGCCGTCTTCATCGTCAGCTATGCCCTCATCGCCACCGAGCGTGTGCACCGCGTCGCCGCCGCGCTCGGCGGGGTCGCCGGCATGGTCGTCATCGGCCTCGTCGACGCGCGGACGGCGTTCTTCGAGGAGCACACCGGCATCGACTGGAACGTCATCTTCCTGCTGTTCGGGATGATGATCATCGTCGGCGTCCTCAAGCAGACGGGGCTCTTCGAGTTCCTGGCCCTCTGGGCGGCGAAGAAGTCGGGCGGGCACCCCTACAAGCTGCTCGTGCTGCTGGTGCTGGTCGGCGCCGCCGTGGCGCCGATCCTCGACAACGTCACCTGCGTCCTCCTGGTCGCGCCGGTGACCCTGTCGGTCTGCCGCCGGCTGTCGCTGCCGTCGGCGCCGTACCTGATCTCCCTCATCCTGGCTTCCAACATCGGCGGCATGTCCACCCTCATCGGCGACCCGCCCAACATCATCATCGGCAGCCGGGCCGGGCTGAGCTTCGACGACTTCCTCGTCCACTCGCTGCCGTTGACCGTCATCCTGCTCGTGCTCTTCGTGGTGATGGCGCGCTGGCTGTTCCGCAAGGACATGCAGGTGATGGGTGACGTGCACGGCCTCGACGACCTGCGGCCCGCCGACGCGATCACCGACGTGCGGATGCTGCGCCGCTCGCTGCTGGTGCTGCTCCTCGTGATGGTCGCCTTCAGCCTGCACACGGTCCTGCACCTCGACCCCTCGGTCGTGGCGATGATGGGTGCCGGCGCCACCGTGCTGGTCTCCCGCACCGAGCCCGAGGAGTTCCTCGAGGAGGTGGAGTGGGGCACCCTCGCGTTCTTCATGGCGCTGTTCGTGCTCGTCGGCGCGCTCGTGCAGGTCGGTGTCATCGGGGCGATCAGCGAGTGGGCGGCCGAGGCGATGGGGGACCGCGAGCTGCTCGGCGCGACAGCGCTGCTCTTCGGCTCGGGCGTCGTCGGGGCCTTCGTCGACAACATCCCCTACACCACCGCCACCGTTCCGGTCGTCGAGGAGATGGTGGCCGCCACCGGCGCCACCGGTGCCGACAGCCCGCTGTGGTGGGCGTTCGTCTTCGGTGCCGACCTCGGTGGCAACGCGACCGCCGTGGCGGCCGGGGCCAACGTCGTGGTCCTCGGCATCGCGGCCAAAGCAGGGGAGCCGATCAGCTTCTGGGGCTTCACCAAGTACGGCGTCGTGGTGACGGCCGCGACCCTGCTGGTCGCCTGGGTCTACGTCTACCTGCGCTACTTCGCGCTCACCTGAGTGGCCGCTTGGCAACACCTGCCCAGCCTCGTACGGGCTGCTGACAACTGTTGCCGGTGGGCCGCGTGTCGCGCATCACTACGGTTGCGTCCATGAGGGTCCTGCTCGCACTCGGTGGAAACGCCATGACGAACGACGACGGCCGGGCCCGTCCCGAGGACCAGATCGCCGCGGCCGAGGTCGCGATGGCCGCGGTCGCCGGGCTGCTCGAGCACGACCACGAGGTCGTGATCACCCACGGCAACGGCCCGCAGGTCGGCAACCTCCTGGTCAAGAACGAGCTCGCCGCGGCCGTCGTGCCGCCGGTCCCGCTCGACTGGTGCGGCGCGCAGACCCAGGCGACCCTCGGCTTCGTGCTGATGGACGCCCTCGACCGTGAGCTCGCCCTGCGCGGCGTCGAGCGTCGCAGCGCCGCGCTCGTCACCCGCACCCTGGTCGACGCCGACGACGAGGGCTTCACGCGCCCCACCAAGCCGATCGGCCGCCACCTGCCCGAGGCGGAGGCGAAGGTCCTGATGGGCCACGGCGAGACGTGGGAGGACCGTGGCGAGAAGGGCTGGCGCCGTGTGGTCGCCTCGCCCGAGCCGCGCGAGATCCTCGACGCGCCCGCCGTGCTCGCGCTCATCGAGGCCGGCTTCGTGGTGGTCGCCAACGGTGGCGGCGGCATCCCGCACGTACGCCGTCCCGACGGCTCGCTCGCCGGCGTCGAGGCCGTCATCGACAAGGACCTCGGGGCCGCGCTGCTGGCCGGGACCACCGGAGCCGACGTGCTCGTGATCGCCACCGACGTGCCCAACGCCGTCGTCCGGTGGGGAACCCCCGAGGCGGAGCCGCTCGGCACCCTCACCGTCGAGGAGCTCCGGGCCTTCGCCGCCGAGGGACACTTCGCGTCCGGCTCGATGGGCCCCAAGGTCGACGCGGTCTGCCGCTTCGTCGAGACCACCGGCAAGCGGGGCGTCATCACCAGCCTCGACCAGATCACCGCAGCGGTCGCCGGCGACGCCGGCACCGTCGTCGTACCAGCCTGACCCTGCTCGCCACCACCGAAAGGACACCCCATGCCCAGCGCCATCGAGGTCCGCAAGGTCCCCATCCACTCCGTCGCCGACGCCTCCGAGCTCACCAAGCTCATCGACGAGGGAGTCATCGCGGCCGACCGCGTCTTCGCGATCATCGGCAAGACCGAGGGCAACGGCGGCGTCAACGACTACACGCGCATCATCGCCGACCGCGCCTTCCGCGAGGCCCTGGTCGCCAAGGGCGCCGACCCCGAGCAGGTCAAGGGCGTGCCGATCGTGTGGTCGGGCGGCACCGACGGCGTGATCAGCCCCCACGCCACGATCTTCGCGACCACCGACGTCCCCGAGGACGACCCGTCGCGCCAGGAGATGCGGCTCACCGCCGGCTTCGCCATGAGCGAGCCGCTCCTGCCCGAGGAGATCGGCTACACCGCGATGATCGAGAAGGTCGCGGCCGGCGTGAAGGTCGCCATGGAGCGCGCGGGCATCACCGACCCGGCCGACGTGCACTACGTGCAGACCAAGACCCCGCTGCTGACCATCCACACCATCCGTGACGCCAAGTCGCGCGGCAAGACCGTGTGGACCGAGCACACCCACGAGTCGATGGACCTCTCCAACGGCGCCACCGGCCTCGGCATCGCCGTCGCCCTCGGCGAGATCGAGATGCCGACCGACGCGGACGTGATGCACAACCGCGAGCTCTACTCCTCGGTGGCGTCGTGCTCGTCGGGCGTCGAGCTCGACCAGGCGCAGATCGTGGTGGTGGGCAACGCGACCGGTGTCGGCGGCAAGTACCGCATCGGCCACTCCGTGATGAAGGACGCCCTCGACAGCGACGGCATCTGGGAGGCCATCCGCTCGGCCGGCCTGGACCTGCCCGAGCGGCCGCGCACGAGCGACCTCGACGGCCGGCTGGTCAACGTGTTCCTCAAGTGCGAGGCCAGCCAGGACGGCATGGTCCGCGGTCGCCGCAACGCCATGCTCGACGACTCCGACGTGCACTGGCACCGCCAGATCAAGGCCACCGTCGGCGGCGTGACCGCGGCCGTGACCGGCGACCCGGCGGTCTTCGTCTCGGTCTCCGCGGCCCACCAGGGTCCCGAGGGCGGCGGCCCGGTCGCCGCCATCGTCGACCTCTCCTGAGTCCCCTGGGACGGTCCCGTCGAGGGGCCGCCCGGTTCGTCCACACCCCGTCCGCGGGGCCGGCACCCGATTGTCGGTCCCGCGTGATGGGGTGTGTCCATGAGTGAGGCCACGCGCTACCGGTTGGTGCGCCCCGACCGCGAGGTCGTGGTGCCCGAGCTCGACGAGCACCAGCAGCGCGTGGTCGACCACGAGGGTGGCCCGCTGCTCGTCCTGGCCGGTCCCGGCACCGGCAAGACCACGACGCTGGTCGAGGCCATCGTCGACCGCATCGAGCACCGCGGCGCCTCACCCGACTCGGTCCTCGCGCTGACCTTCTCCCGCAAGGCCGCCGAGCAGCTGCGCGACCGGGTGACGGCGCGCGTGGCGCGCACGACGTCCGCCGCGGCCTGCTCGACGTTCCACTCCTTCGCCTACGCGCTGGTCCGCAAGTACGCACCCCACGAGCTCTACGAGGGCGCCATCCGGCTGCTGTCGGCTCCCGAGGCCGACGTGGTGCTGCGTGAGCTGCTGCGCGACAACCCCGAGTCGGTGGTGTGGCCCGAGCCGTTGCGGCGTGCGGTCGGGACCCGCGGGTTCGTCCGCGAGGTGCAGGGGGTGCTCTCGCGGGCCCGCGAGAAGGGGCTCGACCCCGCCGGCCTGCGCGGGCTGGGCATCGAGCACGACCTGCCCGAGCTGGTCGCCGCCGGGCTGTTCCTCGAGCAGTACCTCACCGTCCTCGACAGCCTCGGTGCCACCGACTACGCCGACCTGATCCGGCGCGCGGTCATCGAGGCCGAGGCCCACCGCGACGAGCTGCGCGCCCGCTACCACCACGTCTTCGTGGACGAGTACCAGGACACCGACCCCGGCCAGGTCGCCCTGCTCCGCGCGCTGGCCGGCGACGGCCGCAACCTCACCGTCGTCGGCGACCCGCACCAGTCGATCTACGGCTTCCGCGGGGCCGACGTGCGCGGCATCCTCGACTTCCCCGCCAGCTTCCCGACCACGGCCGGGGCACCCGCGCCGGTGGTCGTGCTGCGCCGCACCCGGCGCTTCGGCCCGCGCATCCTGCTGGCCGCCGGGCGCGTCGCCTCCCGCCTGAGCCTGACCGGCAGCATCGAGGCCGGCGCCCGCGAGGCGTTCCTCGCGCCGGAGGCCGTCCCCGGGCCGCAGGGCCCGGGCCGCGTCGAGGTCGTCACCTACGACACCGAGCGCGCCGAGGCCGAGCGCCTGGCCGACCTGCTGCGCCGCGCGCACCTCGAGGACGGCATCGCCTGGGACCGCATGGCCGTCCTGGTCCGCTCGGGTCGCACGAGCATCCCGCCGTTGCGCCGTGCCCTCGCTGCCGCGGGTGTCCCGGTCGAGGTGGCCTCCGACGACCTGCCCCTGGTCCGCGACCCCGCGGTCCTGCCGCTGCTCGACGGGCTGCGCGCCGTGGTCAACCTCGACAACGACGACCCCGACTCTCCCGACTTCCTCGACCCGGGCCGGATCGAGTCGCTGCTCCTGTCGCCGCTCGGCGGCCTCGACGCCTCCGACCTGCGCGCCCTGGTGCGTCGCCTGCGCCAGCGGGAGAAGGAGCAGGCCGACGCCGCCCAGCGCCGCACCTCGCGCGACCTGGTGCGCCTCGCGGTCGTCTCCCCGGGCTTCCTCGACGGCCTCGAGGGTCCCGACGTCGAGCGTGCCCGCGCCCTGGCCACGCTCCTGCGTGACGGCGCCACGATGCTGGCGGACCGTGCCGGCGTCGAGGACGTGCTCTGGCACCTCTGGTCGACCACGTCGTGGCCGACCCGGCTGCGGCGCCAGGTCGACGCCGGCGGCGCCTCCGCCCGGCGCGCCCACCGCGACCTCGACGCGGTGGTCGCCCTCTTCGAGCTGGCGGCCCGGGCCGTCGACCAGCGCGACCACGTCGGGGTGGCGACCTTCTTCGCCAGCCTCGTCGCCCAGCAGCTGCCGGCCGACACCCTGGCCGAGCGGGGCGTGCGCGGCTCCGCGGTCCGGCTGCTCACCGCCCACCGCTCCAAGGGGCTGGAGTGGGACCTCGTCGTGGTCGCCCACGTCCAGCAGGAGGGCTGGCCCGACCTCCGCAGGCGGGCGACGCTCCTGGGTGCCGACCGCATCGGGGTGGACGCCTCCGGGCAGCCCGACCTGGTCCCGCCCGTGTCGGCCCGGGCGCTGCTGATGGAGGAGCGCCGTCTCCTCTACGTCGCCTGCACGCGCGCCCGACGTCGCCTGGTGGTGTGCGCGGTGCGCTCGCCCGACGACGACGGCGAGCAGCCCTCGCGCTTCCTCGAGGAGCTCGGCGTGACGATCGAGCACCAGGACGGCCGCCCGCCGCGGCCGCTGTCCCTCGGGGGACTGGTGGCCGAGCTGCGTCGCACCGCCGCCGACCCCGACGTCTCGACACCGCTGCGCGAGGCGGCCGCGCGCCGGCTCGCGGCCCTGGCCGCCGAGGAGGTCGACGGGCGCCAGCTGGTGCCGGCGGCGGACCCCGCCACCTGGTGGGGCACGCGCAGCGCGACCCGCTCGATCCTCCCGATCCGCGACCCCGACGGGCCGGTGCCGATCTCGGCGAGCATGCTCGAGTCGATCCTGCTGTGCCCGGCCCAGTGGTTCTTCGAGCGCGAGGCCGGCGGCGTCTCCGCGGTCCACCAGTCCGCCAACCTCGGCCAGGTGCTCCACGCCCTCGCCGAGCGCGTGGTCCGCGGCGAGCTCCCGCCCGAGGTCGAGCCACTGATGGCCGAGGTCGAGGCGATCTGGGACCGTCTCGCCTTCCGCACGCCCTGGTCGCGCCAGCGCGAGCTGGCGCGGATCCGCAAGGCGGTGGCGAGGTTCGTGCAGTGGCACCTCGCCAACCCGCGCACCGTCCTCGGCGCGGAGACCCGCTTCCGCTCCGTCGTCGACGTCGACGGTCGCCCGGTGGCGCTCACCGGCTATGCCGACCGCCTCGAGATCGACGACGACGGCCGGGTCGTGGTGGTCGACTTCAAGAGCGCCCGCACCCCACCCACCGGCCCTGCCGTGGCCGGCAACCTCCAGCTTGCCCTCTACCAGTACGCCGTCGACGCCGGCGCCCTCGACGAGGAGGCCGGCCGGCCGGTGGTCTCCGGCGGCGCCGAGCTGGTCCAGCTCGGCATCGACGACGACTCGGCGACCGCCAAGGTGCAGGCGCAGCCGGCCCACGGTGACGACGGCCCCGAGCGCACGGTGCTGCGGGCCGGCCTGGCCCGCGCGGCCGAGCTGGTGCGGGCCGAGACCTTCCCCGCGACCGCGGGCCCGCACTGCCGCGACTGCGCGTTCGTGGCCATCTGCCCCGCCCGGGGCGCAGGGAGCGTGACCGTCCAGTGAGCGAGCCCGCCGTCGAGCCCGTCCGCCTCGACACCCCCGAGGACCTCCGCGCCCTCATGGGTGCCGCGCACGCGGCCAGTGACGAGCAGTGGGCCGCGATCACCGCACCCCTGCGGCCGACCGTCGTCGTCGCAGGGGCGGGCAGTGGCAAGACCACGCTGATGGCCCAGCGGGTGGTCTGGCTGGTCGCGACCGGCAAGGTCCGCCCCGAGGAGGTGCTCGGCCTGACGTTCACCACCAAGGCCGCCGCCGAGCTGCGCCAGCGGGTCACCTCGGCGCTGGGCAACGCCGGGCTCCTCGACCGTTCGGTCGTCGTGGAGGGCGAGGACGTGCTCGAGCCCACCGTCGCCACCTACCACGCCTACGCCGCCACCCTGCTGACCGACCACGGGCTCCGGATCGGCCACGAGCCCGACACCCGGGTCGTCTCCGACGCCTCCCGCTACCAGCTCGGTGCGCGGGTCATCGAGCGGTTCACCGGACACATCGAGCTGCTGACCGACCACCCGGCCACCGCCATCCAGAACCTCCTCGCCCTCGACGGCGCGATGAGCGAGCACCTCGTCGACGAGGACGACGTGCGCCGCGTCGACGAGGAGGCGCGGCGCGGCTTCCAGCGGGCCATCGAGGAGGAGCAGGCGGGCAAGGCCCGCAAGACCTACCTCGAGCCCCCTGCGAAGGCGATCCACGCGATCGACCGGCGTGCCGAGCTGCTCCAGCTCGTCTCCGGCTACCGCCGCCTCAAGGCCGACCTGGGCCTGATGGACTTCGGCGACCAGATCGCGCTCGCCGCCCGCCTGGTCGAGGACCAGCCCGAGGTCGGCGAGCTCGAGCGCGGGCGGTTCAAGGTCGTCCTCCTGGACGAGTACCAGGACACCTCCGTCGCTCAGGCCACGATGCTGGCCCGCCTGTTCTCCGGCCCCGACGCCGACCACGGGCTCGGCCACCCGGTGATGGCCGTCGGCGACCCCAACCAGGCGATCTACGGCTGGCGGGGGGCCTCGGTGTCCAACATCCTGAACTTCGCCGAGACGTTCCCGGCCGCCGACGGAGAGCCGGGGCGACTGCCGCTCACCGTCAACCGTCGCTCCGACCGCAGGATCCTCGACGTCGCCAACATGCTGGCGGCGCCGCTGCTCGAGGCCTACGGCGACAAGGTGGCGCGGCTGCGCCCGGCCGAGATCGCCGCGGACGGCCACGTCGAGACCCACGTCTTCGAGCGGGCGGCCGACGAGCTGGCCTGGCTCTCCGCGGAGGTCACCGCGGTCCACGCCGCCGGCACGGGCTGGTCCGACATCGGCGTGCTGAGCCGCGACAACGCGCAGGCCGAGGAGGTCTACGACGCCCTCACCGCCGCCGGCATCCCGGTCGAGATCGTCGGGCTCTCCGGCCTGATCCGGCTGCCCGAGGTGGCCGAGGTGGTCGCCACCCTCACGCTGCTGCACGACGTCACGGCCAACTCCTCGATGCTGACCCTCCTCACCGGGCCGCGATGGGCGATCGGCCCTCGCGACCTGCGGCTGCTCGCGCTGCGTGCCGCGGAGGTCGCCGGCGTACGCACGCGGGCGGAGGCGGCGACGATCGCCGACCAGCTGCTCCAGATCGCCGACGGGATCGACGCGGCCGAGCTGCCCGCGCTCAGCGACGCCGTCGAGTCACCGGGCGAGGCCGCCTACTCCCCGGAGGCGCTCGACCGGTTCGCCCTCCTCGCCACCGAGCTGCGCCGGCTCCGCACCCACGTGGGCGACCCGCTCCTCGACCTGGTCCGCCGGATCATCGACACCACGGGCGTCGACGTGGAGCTGGCCTCGGCCACCTCGCCGGCCGCCGCTGCGCGCCGCGACAACCTCGACCTGTTCGTGAAGGCCGTCGCGGAGTTCCAGAGCGTCGACGGCGACGTCACCCTGCCCGCGCTGCTGGCCTACCTCACCGCCGAGGACGACCAGGGCAACGGCCTCGACGTGGCCACGCCCACCGCCGCCGACTCGGTCAAGCTGCTGACCGTCCACCGCGCCAAGGGCCTCGAGTGGTCGTCGGTGTTCTGCGTGGGGGTGGGGGAGACCCGGTTCCCCAGCAACCGGTCGCGCACGCTGTGGACGTCCTCGCCGGCCGTGCTGCCCGCGCCGCTGCGCGGCGACCGCGTCGACCAGCCGCAGCTCGCCGGCCACGACAAGGCCGCCCTCGACGCCTACCGCGCGGCGACCCGGGCGCACGACGCGGAGGAGGAGCTGCGCCTGGGCTACGTCGCCTACACCCGCGCCGCGCACCACCTCGCCGTGACGTCCTACGTCTGGGGTCAGCGCTCGTCGCCGTTCGGGCCCTCCGACTACCAGCGCACCGTCCGCGACCAGCTCCAGGAGTGGGGACAGGCGGTCGAGCGCTGGCTGGAGAAGCCGCAGGGCAAGACACCCAACCCCAACGACGACGTCGACCCCTCGCGGCCGTGGCCCGTGCCCGGCCCGGGCGAGGAGGCGCGACGGCGCCTGGCCGCCGCCGAGCTGGTCCGCACCGTCGACCCTACGGCGCCCGACGAGGGCCTCGACATGGTGGAGGCGGCGCGGGTCGCGGAGTGGGACGACGACCTCGTCCAGCTGCTCACCGAGGCCCGGGCCGAGCGGGCCACCTCGGTCGACCTGCCGCTGCCCAGCAGCCTGTCCGCCACGTCCGTGGCCCGCCTGCGCGACGACCCGGAGGGCTTCGCCCGCGACCTGGCCCGTCCGATGCCACGACCGCCGGCGCCGGCGGCCCGCTTCGGCACGGCGTTCCACGCCTGGGTCGAGGAGCGCTTCGGCCAGCAGGCGCTGATCGAGCCCGACGAGCTGCCCGGCCGCGCCGACGCCGGCATCGACGACGAGGCCGACCTCGGTGACGTCGTCAAGCGCTTCGAGGACGGCCCCTTCGCCGACCGCGTCCCACACGCCGTGGAGGCGCCGTTCGCGCTGGTGCTGGGCGGGCAGGTGGTCCGCGGTCGCATCGACGCGGTCTACGCCGAGCCCGACGGCGGCTACCTCGTCGTCGACTGGAAGACCGGACGCCACGAGACCTCCGACCCGCTCCAGCTCGCTCTCTACCGCGTGGCCTGGTCCGAGCTCAGGGGCGCTCCGCTGGAGCAGGTGCGCGCGGTCTTCCACTACGTCCGGTCCGGTCGCACGGTCGCGCCCGAGGACCTGCCCGACCGCGCCGGCCTCGAGAAGCTGCTCGAGATCTGACGCCGGCCCGCGCCGGGACTGCGTCGTGCCGCCCCCGTGGGCCGCGCCCGTCAGCGCAGGGCGGCGGTGAGCGCGATCTCGATCATCTCGCCGAAGGTCTGCTCGCGCTCCTGCGACGTGGTCTCCTCGCCGGTGGCGATGTGGTCGGAGACGGTGCAGATCGCCAGCGCACGGCGGCCGTGCCTGGCGGCGAGGGTGTAGAGCGCGCTCGCCTCCATCTCCACGCCCAGCACGCCGTACTTCACCATCTCGGCGAGCAGCTCGGGCCGGGCGGGGTAGAAGGAGTCGCTGGAGAAGATCAGGCCCACGTGGAAGGGCGAGCCGCCCTCGCGGGCCTCGGCGGCCTCCACCGCACCGCGGAGCAGCCCGAAGTCGGCGACGGGGGCGTAGTCGATGCCGTGGAAGGCGATCCGGTTCATCGAGGAGTCGGTGCACGCGCCCGAGGCGATGATGACGTCGCGGATCCCGACGTCCTCGGTCACCGCACCGCAGGAGCCGACGCGCACGATCGACTGCACGTCGTAGTCGGTGAAGAGCTCGTTGACGTAGATCGACATCGACGGCTGGCCCATGCCGGAGCCCTGGACGGAGACCGGGTGCCCGTTCCAGGTGCCGGTGAAGCCGTACATCCCGCGCACCTCGCTGTAGCAGCGCGCATCGTCGAGGTAGGTCTCCGCGATCCACTTCGCCCGCAGCGGGTCGCCGGGCAGGAGGACGGTCGGGGCGATGTCGCCGGGCTGGGCGCCGATGTGGGTGCTCACGGCGCCCAGCCTAGGGCTCGGCGGGGGTCACCCCGCGTTGGCCACGACCTCGTTCGGGGTGTGCGGCAGGTCGATCCTCGACGTCACCCGGCCCCGGTCGAGGTCGACCACGAGGACCTCGTCGCGGCGCGGTTCGGTGACGTACGCCGTCCCGTCGACGACGTGCAGTGCCGGTCGCGGCCGTTGCCAGTCGAGCGGCTCGCGCCAGGGGTCGACCACCTCGATGCGGTCGACGCGGTTGCCGGTTCGCGGGTCGATGACGTGGAGCGTGCCGTCCGTGCCGAGCACCAGCGCCTCGCCCTCGGGACCCCGCGCCAGCGAACGGAAGCTGTAGCTGGTGCCGAGGTCGACCAGGCGCAGGGAGGCGTCGCTCGTGTCCACGAGCGAGACGCGGGTCGGCCGCTCCAGCTCGGCGTCGGGATCGGTCTTGTAGTCGCCCAGCAGCACGGGCGACACGTCGGAGCCGGCCTGGTTGCCGATGCGGCCGTAGGGGTCCGGGCTGTCGACCTTGGTGACCTCGCGTCCATCGACGATGACGACGCCGTCCTCGCAGCCGAACACGGCCGCGTCCTGCGCGAACGCCTCCCCGTGCACGCCCGGACAGGCGTCGGTCTCAGCGAGCACGGCTCCCGAGGGCCCGACGAGGCGCACGCCGGATCGGGACTCCTCGTCGCCGACGGTCATCAGGAGGTTGCGATCGACGAGCTGCACGGCCACGCCGTGGTGCGCCTCGTCCGTCGCGGCGGTGGTGATCTCCGGCCATCCCGCGGCGAGCTCCTCGGGATCGAAGGCGGTGATGGTCCCGGTGCCGTCGTCGAACAGGGTCGTGATGCCGTCGTGCGCGACGACGTGTCCCGGCTCGGCAGCCTCGATGAGCACGCCGGTCAGCCCGGCCTCACCGGTGTAGTGGTGGGCGTGGTCATCGTGGTCATGACCCCACGACCCGAGGTCCAGCACGTTCCACCCGAGGTTCGTGCTGACCAGCGCGTGCCGGCCGTCGCCCGCGGCGGACACGCGCACGAACCCTTCGAGCTCCTCGTCGGCCACCACCTCACCGCTGGTCACGTCGACCACCATCACCCCGCCGTCGTGGGTGATGGCCAGCCGCGGCGTGGCCGAAGCCGACTCCGTGCCGTCCTGCGCGGAGGGCGTTCCGGCGCCATGGTCCGGTCGGGTGACGGGCTGGGCTTCAGTCTCGCCCGCGGCGCCGCAGGCGGAGGCGCCCAGCGTGACGAGGGTGGCCAGAAGGACTCGGAGGTGTCGTCTCTGCATGAGAATCATTCTCAATACAAATGAGAATCATTGTCAATAGGCGGCGCGCTAGCCTGACCCGGTGAGTCCGGACCGCACCCTTCCGCACGTGGCCCTGTCCCGGCACGCCCACAACCGGATGGGCCTGCGCCGCACCGACGCAGAGTGGCTCGCCGAGGTGCAGCGGGACCCCGCGACGCGCGTGCTGGTCGTGGCGGGCAACCGGCTGCGCCCCGTCGACGGGGAGATCCGCTGGACGACGCCCGCGGAGGCGCCCGAGGGCCGGCTCGTGCTGCTCGGCGCCCGGGACGAGGTCGTGCACCTGGCGGTGATCGTCGCGCCGGAGGACGCGCCCGGCGACCCGGACGCCTGGGTGCCGCTGCGCAACGTGCTCGGCCTGCTCGCCGACGGCGCCGCCGAGCAGGCGCCGCTGCTGATGCACGCCATCGGGCTGGCCGAGTGGCACCACGCCACCCGCCACTGCCCGCGGTGCGGCGGGGCGCTCGAGAGCCGCGCTGCCGGGCACGAGCTGCGGTGCACGCAGTGCGACCGCCCGCAGTTCCCGCGCACGGACCCGGCCGTGATCATGGCCATCACCCACGGCGAGGGAGACGACGAGGCGATCCTGCTCGGCCGCAACCGGGCCTGGCCCCCCGGCCGCTGGTCGACGCTCGCGGGCTTCTGCGAGCCGGGGGAGACCCTGGAGGACGCCGTACGCCGTGAGGTGGACGAAGAGGTCGGCGTCACGGTCGGCGAGGTGTCCTACTTCGGCAGCCAGCCGTGGCCGCTGCCGGCGAGCCTGATGCTCGGCTTCACCGGGCGGGCGCTCACCACGGAGATCGACGTCGACGGCGCGGAGATCGAGGAGGCGCGCTGGTGGACGCGCGCGCAGCTGGAGGCGGCCGGGCGCTCGGGCGAGCTGGTCGTGCCCCGCGGCGTCTCGATCTCGTCCTCGCTCATCGAGAGCTGGTTCGGACGCGCGCTCGACGGCCCCGGCTGGGGCTGAGCCCTCCGCTCGTGCGCGCGGTCAGTCGCAGGTGTCGCAGATGCCGGTGGCCGGCAGCGCGATGTAGCAGCGGGGGCAGAGGTTGACCGGCCTGTCCGTGGCTGCGACGCGGGTCGGACGCGGGGTGCCCGTGCTGCGCGTCGACCGCGAGCCGGACGACGTCGACGAGCCCGACGAGGTGCGCGGGGTGCGGGCCCGGGTGCCCGGCACGCGCTCGCTCGGCGGGGAGTCGTCGCGGATGTCGAACCCCAGCCGCACGAGGGCCTTGCTGGCTCCGGCGGCCCCGCCCGGGATGTCCTGCGGCGCGAGCGTACGTCCGGTGGCGAGGCCGTGGGCGATGCCCGCGATCGCCGCGGCGTCGTACTCCTTGCCGTGGTGGAGCAGCACGTGGGTCGAGACACCACCGCGGACCAGCATGTAGTTGGCCCCGCCAGCTGCGTCCCACGTGTCCAGCGCGGTCAGGACGTGGTCTCGATCGATCGAGTTCAGCAGTGACACGACGTCAGGCTATCCCCGGCAGGCGTCCGGCCTCCGGTCAGCCTCATGAAAGGGCCGCGAGCCTGTCCTTGACCTGCGCCACGGAGGGGTTGGTCAGCGTGCTGCCGTCGGCGAAGAGCAGCGTCGGCACCGTCTGGTTGCCACCGTTGGCCTGCTCGACGGTGAATGCGGCGTCCGGCACCTGCTCGATGTCGACCAGGTCGAAGGCGATGCCCTCGCGGTCGAGCTGGCTCTTCAGGCGGTGGCAGTAGCCGCACCAGGGCGTGGTGAACATCGTGAACTGGCTCTGGGACATGTCCCGCACAACGACGACCCGCTCGCCGGCATTCCCGTACCGGGGCGGGGGTCGCGGACCTCACACCGACCGCCCGCTCCGGCCTCTCCACAGGTACGCCGACCGGGCCGGGGCCGCTGTCGCCAGCGGCGTCTAGGGTGGCGCTCGCCCGCCCAGTCACCCGAAGTCCCGCAGGAGCCGACGTTGCTCGAAGCGCTCGATCCCGAGCAGCGACAGGTCGCCGAGGCGCTCCGCGGCCCGGTGCGGGTCCTGGCCGGCGCCGGCACCGGCAAGACGCGGGCGATCACCCACCGGATCGCGCACGGCGTCGCGACGGGGCTCTACGCACCGACCGAGGTGCTCGCGCTGTCGTTCACCACGCGCGCCGCGGGGGAGATGCGCGAACGGTTGCGGGCGCTCGGCGCTCCCGGCGTCCAGGCCCGCACGTTCCACTCCGCGGCCCTGCGCCAGCTGCGCTTCTTCTGGCCCCGCGTGCACAACCGCGACCTGCCCGAGCTGACCGAGTCCAAGCTGGCCATGCTCGCGCTGGCCGCCCGGCGGCAGCGGCTCGGCGTCGACCGGGCCACGCTGCGCGACCTCGCGAGCGAGATCGAGTGGGCCAAGGTCTCCAACGTCGCTCCCGACACCTATGCCACCGTCGCCGCCTCCCGCGGTCGCGCTGTCTCCGGGCTCGACCCGGCCGTGGTCGCCCGGGCCTTCGACTCCTACGAGGAGGTCAAGCGCAACCAGGGGCGGATGGACATGGAGGACGTGCTGCTGTTCGCGGCCGGCCTGCTCGCCGACAACGAGGCCGTGGCCGCGCAGGTCCGCCGCCAGTACAAGTGGTTCGTCGTCGACGAGTTCCAGGACGTCTCGCCCCTCCAGCACGCCCTGCTCGACCTCTGGCTCGGCGGCCGCGACGAGCTGTGCGTCGTGGGCGACCCGTCCCAGACGATCTACTCCTTCGCCGGCGCCGACGCGCGCTACCTCCGCGACTTCACCCAGCGGTTCCCCGACGCCACCAGCGTCGAGCTGGTCCGCAACTACCGCTCCACGCCCGAGGTCGTCGCCGCCGCCAACACGCTGCTCGCGGGCACGGCCAGCAAGGGCGTCGACCTCGTCGCCCAGCGCCCCGCGGGTCCGGCGATCACCTTCCGTGAGGCGCCCGACGAGGTCGCCGAGGCCGACGCGGTGGCCGACCGGGTGGCCGGGCTCCGCGCCTCCGGCACGCCGGCGAGCCGGATGGCCGTGCTGCTCCGGATCAACGCCCAGTCCGAGCGCTTCGAGGAAGCGCTCGCGGCCCGCGGCATCCCCTACGTCATCCGCGGCGCCGCCCGCTTCTTCGACCGGGGCGAGGTCCGCCAGGCGATCACCCTGGTCCGTGGTGCCGCACGCAGCGGCGACGCCGGCGGTCCCGTCGCCGACGCTGTGCTGGCGGTGCTCTCCCAGATGGGCCACTCGACGCAGCCGCCCGAGGGCAGGGGAGAGGTCCGCAACCGCTGGGAGTCGCTGCAGGCGCTCGTCGACATGGCCGCCGACTTCGGCCGCGAGCGTCCCGACGCCGACCTCGGCACGTTCGTCGATGACCTCGACCGGCGCGCCGGTGAGCAGCACGCCCCGGTCGCCGACGCGGTCACCGTCTCCACGATCCACTCGGCCAAGGGCCTGGAGTGGGACGCCGTCTTCGTGGCCGGCATGCACGAGAAGATGATGCCGATCGCCCAGGCCCAGACGCCCGCGGAGGTCGAGGAGGAGCGGCGCCTGCTCTACGTCGCGATGACGCGGGCCCGCGACGAGCTCGCCGTCTCGTGGGCCACCGCCCGTGAGCCGGGCGGGCGCGCCACGCGCGGCAGCTCCCCGTTCCTGGCGCCCCTGCTCGACGGCGTGCCCGGCGTGTCCGGGCAGCGGCGCGAGCGCACCCGGCGCAACCGCGCCGCGATGCACTGCCGCGAGTGCGGCCGGGCACTGTCCACCGCGCACGAGAAGAAGACCGGCCGCTGCGCGGACTGCCCCGCCTCCTACGACGAGGCGCTGTTCGAGCGGCTGCGGGAGTGGCGCCTGGCCCGGGCCTCGGCCGACAGCGTGCCGGCCTTCGTCGTCTTCACCGACGCCACCCTCCAGCTCATCGCCGAGCACGTCCCGAAGGACAGCTCGGGGCTGCGCGCCATCAGCGGCGTGGGGCCCGGCAAGCTCACCAAGTACGGCGACCAGGTGCTCGCCGTGGTGGCCGGAACGCCGGTCCAGGACGTGCTCGACGAGGCGCCGGAAAAGAAATCTCAGTAATACCCACTAAATCGTTTGCCCCTGACGACGGTCAGGGTCTAGCGTTCCTCTCACAACAACCCCGCGCATGGGATCGCTGACAACGATCCGCGCCCGATGCCCCGAAGGAGGTGGCCCCCATGGAGAACTACACGAAGACGATGACGGCTTGGACGCCGTCCTTCGGCATGTCCACCCTCGGCCGCCCCTGCGCGCACCTGCGCGCCTTCGGCGCTGCTGTGGTGGCCGTCCAGGGCGACGCCGCCATCGTTCGCATCAAGGGCGATTTCCCGGGTTCTCCCGCCTGGAGTCCGTCGAGCTAGGTCTACACCTCGCACCGGCAGCCTCCAGGCCGCGGAACCCTCACAGGGATCCGCGGCCTTTCTGTTTGTCCCACCGAGTTTTCCCAAACCCGCGATCAGGTCAACGAGTAGGAGGTGAACACATGACCATCAGCGTTCTCGACCGCAATCGAGCTGCCGACGCACGCCAGCCGGAGCCCCAGGCCCCGCTCGGCGCCCTGCATGACGCAGCTGCCGGAGTGGATGAGGAGTTGCTGCCCTGCCGCGTCAACGACGCAGAGCTGTGGTTTGCCGAGTCCCCCGCGGACGTGGAGCACGCCAAGGTTCTCTGCACCGACTGCCCCGTGCAGGCGCTGTGCCTCGACGGAGCCCTCGAACGGCGTGAGCCGTGGGGCGTCTGGGGAGGCGAGCTCTTCCTCCAGGGCGTGGTGATCCCGCGCAAGCGGCCGCGAGGCCGGCCCCGCAAGTCCGACCAGACCTTCCAGGTCGCCTAGGTCGGGCAGCTCCCAGAAGGACGGGGCAGCCGCAGGCGCCACCGCTCAGCCACCTCCGAGGAAACACAGGAAATACACCTCAATGAAGACCTACCGAAACGGAAGCACCGACATGAATCTCATGAATGAAGAACTCGCACGCGCGCAAATGTCCGCGCGCCTGGGAGAGGCGCATGAACTGCGACGCGGTCACCACCTGACCATGGCCCGTCGCATGAGCCGCAAGGCCGAGCAGGCCGCGCAGCAGGCGCGTCTCGCCCTCGCTCGCGCGATCTGACGGAGAAGTTTCCTCGGAAACGCCCTCGCCCTGATCGCGGGTGAGCACCCACGAGCCGGTACGACGTCACCGTGACGTCGTACCGGCTCCGTGCCACGTCCGGGCCGGGTCGTGGGAGTAGCCTCCAGACATGGTCGAGCTGGTCACCTGTGCCTTCTGCGGCACCCAGGCCCCGGAGGGCGAGACCCTCACCTGGACGACTGCCGTGGAGAACGGGCGGCGTCGCGCGTTCTGCGACACCTGCTCGCGCGAGCACCTCCGTGCGATGGAGAGCAAGCTCGACAGCGAGTGGTGGTGACCGGCGCGGTACCACCGCCTCACGCCGTGTCGAACCAGGCGCACCCGCAGTAGGGGTGGCGCTCCCACCGTCGCTGGTGCGGCAGCGGCTCGTGGTCGTGGCGCCACGAGGTGAGCCACGTGCTCGGCGTCTCGCTGCGTGCCCAGGCCCCGAGCTCGCGCGCGACCACCCCGGCTGCGATCGCGAGGAGTGGACGAACGAGCCGTGGCGCCGGGGTGCGGCTGCCGTCGTCGAGGACGGCAGCGGCCACGCACCGGGCGCACGGCCCGACACCCGGGGCCACCCACGGCCCCACCTCGACCGCCCGTGGTCGCACCCCGACGAGCAGGTGGGGGAGCGAGGAGACCGTCCAGTCGTCGACGGTCGCCGACACCAGCCGCCCGTGCGCGACAGCGATCCCCACCGGCGCTGCCGGGTCGGGGGTCACGCCGGCCGCGAGGAGGGCCGCAGCCACCGGGCCCGCCCAGTCGTCGGGGCAGTCGAGCTGCGCGCGCAGCGGGACGTCGTACATGCCTCACAGGCTGCCATCGGCCGGGACGGACCGAGACGTCCTCCACAGCCGGAAATGCAGAGCGGCGGCGCCACCCGCAGGTGTCGCCGCCGCTGTCAGCTCAAGGGGTGAAGGGTCACGCCTTGCCGAGGATGCGGTTCAGGTTGGTACCGCAGACCGGGCACACGCCCTTGGCCATCTTGGTGCCCTTGTCGTTGACCTTGATCTCGCCCTCCGCCTCGCGCTTCTCCTTGCACTTGACGCAGTAGAACTCACCGCTCCAGGTCTCCGCCATGACGGCCTCCTTGCTTGTTTCTCTTGGTCGTCGCGACGGGGTTGCTCGTGGGGGAAGCCCGCCGGGGAGCTCAGGCGGCTGCCCGTGCTCCGTCGCCGACCCTACGCCACGCGTGGCCCACGCTCACGCACCACACGCGCTGAGCGTGAAACCGCCTGATTCCACGCTCAGCGGCATCAGTACCCTCAGGCCATGTCCGAGCACCTGTCCGAGCCCCCGTCCGACCTCTCCCACCTGCGTCTCGAGCGCCCCTCCGAGGGCGTCGTCCTGCTGACCCTCGACAACCCCGACATGCGCAACGCGATGAGCGACGAGATGACCTCGTCGTGGGTCCGGGCGATCGACGCGCTCGCCGTCGACCCGACCGTGCGGGTCGTCGTGGTCACGGGTGCGGGCAGCGCGTTCTGCTCCGGTGGCAACACCTATTGGATCGCCAGCGAGCCCGACGCGAGCGTCGACCACCTGCGCGCGCGGATGATGCCGTTCTACCGGGCCTGGCTGTCGATCCGTCGCCTCGAGGTGCCGACCATCGCCGCGGTCAACGGGCACGCGATCGGAGCCGGGCTGTGCCTGGCCCTCGCCTGCGACATCCGCTACGCCGCGGCCGGCGCCAGGCTGGGGCTGCCGTTCAACAAGCTCGGGATGCACGCCGGCATGGCGGGCACCTACCTGCTGCCCAACGTGGTCGGGCCCGCCCACGCCCGCGACCTGCTGCTCACCGGCCGCGTCGTGGAGGCCGACGAGGCCTTGCGCCTCGGCCTGGTCTCGCGCGTCGTCGAGGGCGACGGCTTCCTCGACGACGTGCTGGCGACCGCGGTCGAGGCGGCGGCCACCGCCCCGATCGCGGCCCGGCTGACCAAGATCGCGCTCGCCGACGGCGGGCACGCCGACTTCGAGTCGGCGCTGCAGTGGGAGGCGCTGGCCCAGCCGATGACGCTCGCCACCGCCGATCTCCAGGAGGGGATCCTGGCTGCGAAGGAGAAGCGCGCGCCGCAGTTCCGGGGTCGCTGAGGAGCACACGAAGGAGGGCCCCGCGACCTTCGACGTCTGCCTTCCCCAGCTGGCGTCGAGGAGCCGCGGGGCCCTTCTGCGGCGCAACGCTAGGGATCCGGTGCCGCGCGGTCAACGGGTCGACGTCCACGCCTGTGGACAGACCTGTGGACGCCGTGTGCACGGAGCCCGTGGACGGTGGAGGGTGGTCCCGTCGTCGGGGAGGGGCCTGTGGGCGACACGCCCGGCGCGGTCGCCGTACTGTGCGGGTGACCTGCGCGTTCGCCAGGACCGGGCCTGTGGAGGGGAAGAAGTTGACGCAGTACGGCGAGTCCGACCGCGGTCCGGTGGCCACGCTGCGCCGGATCGCGTTCCTCATGGAGCGCCAGCGCGAGGAGAGCCGCCGGATCGAGGCGTTCCGCAAGGCCGCGCGCACGATCCTGCCGCTGCCCGAGGAGGAGGTACGCCAGCGCGCCGAGGCGGGCACGCTCACCGAGCTCCCGGGCATCGGTCCGAGCACCGCGGCGGTGATCACCGACGCGTGCCACGGCGTGGTCCCCGAGCGGCTGGTCGCCCTCGAGAAGACCGCAGGCCCGCTGGCCACCGGTGGCGAGGACCTCCGCGCCCGGCTGCGCGGTGACCTGCACTCCCACTCCGACTGGTCCGACGGCGGGTCCCCGCTGGAGGAGATGGCCATGACGGCCATGGAGCTCGGGCACGACTACCTCGTGCTCACCGACCACAGCCCCCGGCTGCGCGTGGCCAACGGACTCAGTGCCGAGCGGCTCACGCGCCAGCTCGCGGTCGTGGACGCGGTCAACGAGCACCTCGCCGGTCGCTTCACGCTGCTCAAGGGCATCGAGGTCGACATCCTCGACGACGGCTCGCTGGACCAGACGCCCGAGATGCTGGGCCGGCTCGACGTGCGGGTGGCGTCGGTGCACTCCAAGCTCAGGATGGATCCCGAGCCGATGACGCGACGGATGGTCGGCGCGGTGCGCAACCCGCACACCAACGTCCTGGGGCACTGCACCGGACGCCTGGTGACCGGCAACCGGGGCGTCCGCCCGCAGAGCCAGTTCGACGCGAAGGCCGTGTTCACCGCCTGCGCGGAGGAGGGTGTGGCCGTCGAGATCAACTCGCGACCCGAGCGGCGCGACCCGCCGACCAAGCTGCTCCAGCTGGCCCGCGACCTCGGCTGCGTGTTCTCCATCGACTCCGACGCACACGCGCCCGGCCAGCTCGACATGCTCGACTACGGCGCCGCGCGGGCCACCGAGGTGGGCATCGACCCGGACCGGATCGTCAACACCTGGTCGCGCGACCGGCTCCTCGCGTGGGCGTCCTCCCGGCTCTGAGCGCGCCGCTCCGGTCCCACCCCCGCGCGTACGACGTACGGGCGTGGGTGCCGACGGCTAGGTTCGGGGCATGAGCCAGTCCACGGGGGCCGCGCCCGAGGTGGAGGTGCGCCGTTCGCGCCGCCGCCGGCGCACGGTCTCGGCCTACCGCGACGGTGACCGGATCGTGGTGCTCATCCCGGCGACGATGAGCAAGCGCGACGAGGCGACCTGGGTGGCCGACATGGTGGCCCGGGTCCAGCGGCAGGAGCGGCGCAAGGTGCGCTCCGACGACGACCTCGTGGCGCGGGCCAGCAAGCTCAACGACCTCTACCTCGGGGGGATGGCCGTCCCGTCGTCCGTGCGCTGGGTGACCAACCAGAACGCCCGCTGGGGCTCGTGCACCCCCGGCGACCGCACCATCCGGCTGAGTGACCGGCTGCAGCAGATGCCGGCCTGGGTCGTCGACTACGTCCTCGTGCACGAGCTGGCCCACCTGATCGAGGCCGGGCACACGCCCGCGTTCTGGGCCTGGGTCGACCGCTATCCCCGCGCGGACAAGGCCAAGGGCTACCTCGAGGGCTACTCCGCTGCGGCGCGTCTCGAGCCCCCGCCCGGAGGAGACGACGACGGCGACGTGGCCGGAGACGTGGCCGGAGACGTGGCAGGAGACGTGGCAGGAGACGTGGATTAGCCGCGCACCCGGGCGAGCGCCGCGTCGATGAGCGCGTACATGTCGGCGAAGGTCGGGGGGAGTGCGTCGACCGGCCACCACCGCACGTCGAGGGACTCCTCGCTCGTGGCGTGGGTCCCGTCCGGCTCGGCGACGGCGACGAACCGGACGTCGAGGTGGTGGACGGTGCCGCGGTCGGAGCAGAACTCCACGGCGTGCGCGTCGAGGCACAGCGGCTCGGGGTCGAGCTCGAAGGCGGTGAGCCCGGACTCCTCGACCAGCTCGCGCTGGGCGCCGGCGGCGAGCGAGGGGTCGCCCGGCTCGAGGTGCCCGCCGAAGGCCAGCCACGCGTCGGCCTTGCGGTGGTGGTTGAGCAGCACGGCGTCCGCTCGCGGGGACACCACGATCGCGCCGGCGGTCAGGTGGTCGGGGAAGCACGCCTTGGTGAGACCGTCCGCGTGGTCACCGAGGTGGGCCAGGAAGCGGTCGCGCAGCGCGGCCTGCTCGGGGGAGGGCGGCCTCCATGTGGAGAGGGTGGCCAGCGCGCTCGCGTGGAGGTCGCCGGCCTGTCCTGCGGAGGGTGCCGCTCGACCGTCGGGTGCGCTCACTCGTCGGGTCGGGGGTCGTTGCCGTCGAGCAGGTCGCGCAGGCCGGCGTCGAACTCGTCGTCCGACAGCTGCTCCGGCGCGACCGAGTCCTCGCGGAACCCGAGCGGGTCGTCGAGGTCGGCCGCGGTGGGGAGCAGGGCGGGTGACATCCACACGCCGTCGCGGGCCTCGGTGCCCTGACGGGTGCGGAGCGAGCCCCACAGAGTGGAGGCGTCGCGCAGCCGTCGGGGCCGCAGCTCGAGGCCGACGAGGGTGGCGAAGGTCTGCTCGGCCGGGCCGCCCGCGGCGCGGCGACGGCGTACGGTCTCCTGCAGCTTGGCGGCAGCAGGCATCCGCTCGGCAGTGGCCTGGCTGACGACCTCGTCGACCCAGCCCTCGACGAGCGCCAGGGTGACCTCGAGCTTCTCCAGCGCGGCCTTCTGGGCCGCGGACGGCTCGGGGTCGAACAGTCCGCCCGCGAGGGCGTCCTGCATGGCGGCCGGGTTGGTCATGTCGATGTCGCGGAGCTTGGCCTCCATGCCGGAGGTGTCGAAGTCCATGCCGGCGCCGTACTCGGCCACCGCGCTGATCAGGTGGTCACGCAGCCACGGCACGCCGGCGAACAGGCGCTGGTGAGCGGCCTCGCGCAGGGCGAGGTAGAGCAGCACGTCGTCGGTGGACACGTCGGGCAGCTCGTCGGCGAAGGCCGCGACGTTGGTCGGCAGCAGGGCCGCCTTGCCGATCGGGCCCAGGGGCAGGCCGATGTCGGAGGCACTGAGCACGTCGCCGGCCAGGGCGCCGAGGCCGCCGCCCACCTGGGAGGCCACCATCGCGCCGCTGGCCTTGCCGAGCATCGCCATGAGGGGACCGGCGAGCTGGCGCATCTCCTCGGGCATCGCCTGGCCGAGTGCTGAGGTGGCGGAGCCGGCGATCGGCTCGACGAGCACCTTCCACACGTCGATGGTCTCCACGATCCACTCCGCGCGCGACCACGCCGCGGTGGTGGAGACGCCGGAGGGGAACTCGGTCGTCGTGTCGAGCCAGTGGTCGGCGAGGCGTACGGCGTCGGCGACCGCGCCGGACTGGATCGGGCTCACGGCCGGGTCGGGCTCCTGCGCCGCGGTCTTGCGCGCGATGTCGACGACGGTGTCCCAGTTGACGGGGCCGTCGTGCGGAGCGAACAGCGACTGCATCTGCGCCATCAGCGCGTTGAGGTCGGGCATGCCGCCGCCGGCGCCGAACCCGCCCATCTGCGAGAAGATCTGCTCGAAGGGCGTGCCCTTGAACGGGTTGTCGTCGTCGGGGCCCTGACCGGAGGAACCGGGGCCGCCGGGGGTGTCACTCATGGCTCCACGGTACCCACCGGGCCCAGACCCGGCACGGGCCTACGGGCCTAGACTCGGGCCCGTGACCGACGCTCTGCGACTCGTGGCCATCCGCGACACCCCGCTCGACGTGGCCGAGGTGGTCGACGCCCTGGGCGACGAGGGCGCGGGCGGGCTGACCCTCTTCATCGGCCAGGTGCGCGACCACGACGGCGGGAAGGGCGTGACGGCGCTCGACTACTCCGCCCACCCGACGGCGCTGGCTCGGCTCGAGGACGTGTGCCGCCGGGTCGCGCAGGAGCACGACGTACGCGGTGTGGCCGCGGTCCACCGGGTCGGGGAGCTGCGGATCGGCGACCTCGCGGTCGTCGTCGCGACCACGGCCGCGCACCGCGGCGACGCGTTCGCGGCCTCGCGGGACCTGATCGACACGCTCAAGGCGGAGGTGCCGATCTGGAAGCACCAGGTCTTCGACGACCGGACCGAGGAGTGGGTCGGCACGCCGTAGGGCGTCCCGGCAGCAGGCCCGGTGCGCCCCTAGGCTCGGGGCGTGGAGATCCTGCTCTGGCTCGTGCCGGCGGCCGTCGTGACGGTCGTGGCCATGCTGTGGGTGGGGTGGGCGAGCCGTGACGGGCGTGGCGAGGTCGACCGCGACGTGGCCGCCCAGCGGCTCGGCAAGGCGCTCGCCAAGGAGCTCCCCGCGGGCACGCGTCGGCCCACTGCGCCGGCACGCGACCGCAGCACGGGCATCGCGGTGCGGCCGAGCAACGCCGGCCCCGCGGGCCACGGCCACGGCCGTCGCGCGTCGTAGGCGGCGTCCGGGTGTCGACTGGTGGTCGCGTGGTTGTGGGCATTTGAGAGAGTTGCGCCCATGAGTCAGCGGACCAGGGCGGGGCTGCTCGCGCTGTGCCTGCTGGCCGTGCTGTGGGGGACCGCTGCGTTCGCGCCGCTGCCCTACGTCACGTACTACCCGGGTCCGACCGTCGACATACTCGCCGCACCCGACGGTGCCGAGACCGTGAAGGTCACCGGCCACCGGGCCTTCTACGACGACGGGGAGCTGCGGATGACCACGGTCTACGTCAGCCAGCCCGAGGACGACGTCTCGTTGCCCGAGCTGCTGCGGGCGTACTTCGACCCCGACGCCGCGGTGTGGCCGCGCTCCTCGATCTACGCCCCCGACGAGACCGACGAGTCCAGCGACCGCGAGTCCGCGGTCGCCATGGTCTCCTCCCAGGACACGGCCGTGGCCGCCGCCCTCACCGAGCTCGGCGAGAAGATCGACCCGATCGTCGAGGTCCTGGACGTCACCCCCTCGCTGCCCGCCGACGGCAAGCTCGAGGTGCGCGACGTGCTGCTCGAGGTGGGCGGCACCCCGATCACCGAGGCCCAGGACGTCATCGATGCGGTCGACGCCGCCGAGGTGGGCGAGCCGCTCGCCTTCGTCGTACGCCGTGACGGCGAGAAGCGCACCGTCGAGGTGACGCCTCGTGAGGTCGACGGCGACAAGCGGATCGGCATCACCCCGGGCGTGGGCTTCGACTTCCCGTTCCAGGTCAGCGTCAGCATCTCCGACAACATCGGCGGCCCGAGCGCGGGCCTGATGATGTCGCTGGCCATCTTCGACACGCTGACGCCCGGCTCCATGACCGGTGGCGAGGAGGTCGCCGGCACCGGCACCATCACCCCGTCCGGGGAGGTGGGGCCGATCGGCGGCATCCAGCAGAAGATCGCCGCCGCGCGCGACGCCGGGGCCGAGCTCTTCTTCGTGCCCGCGGACAACTGCGACGCCATCGGCGGCGTCGACACCGGCGACATGCGCCTGGCCAGGGCGACGACCATGCACAAGGCGGTCCAGACTCTTGCCGACTGGGTCGCCGACCACGACACCGAGCTCCCGACCTGCGAGGACACCGCGTCATGACGACCGACGACCCGACCGCCACCCCCGCCCTGCCCGAGGACCCCGCGCTGGCGACAGCGGTGCTGGAGATCGAGGCGCACGTGGCGGCTGACGGATGGGACCAGCCGGCCCGGTTGTACGCCCTTGTCAACACCGCCGAGCTGGTGGCGCAGGAGCCTGCGCTCGCCGCGATGATGTCGATCGACGGCCCGGGCGACGACGGCTCGTTCACCCCCATCGAGCAGGACGGCCTGCCGCCCGGCCAGGAGCTGGAGGAAGCCCTCCACTCGATCGCCTGGCCCGAGAGCGTCGCCGGGTGCGCCGCCGTGATCGAGCGGCTGGTGCTGCCCCCCGACGTCGACGACGACATCCCCGACGACCCGGCAGCCGCCGAGCTGTTCGCCCGTGAGCACCCGGACCGGCAGGAGGTCCGGATGGTGGCCGGCGTGACCCGCGCGGGCGCGTCATACTGCGCCCTCCGGCTCCGCGCCCACGACGACGAGATGTCGGTGGTCAACGGCACCGAGCTGGTGCCCGGGCTCCTCGAGCTCCTCCACGCGACACTGCACGACACCCCGACCGAGAACACCTGAGCAGGGACCCGGCATGAGCACTCCGTTCGACAACCCCCGACCGACCCCGCCGCGACCGGCGCCGACCTCGCGGCGCCCCGGTGCGCTGGTGATCACCGCCATCGTGCTGATCATCGCGTTCATGCTGCTCAGCGGCTTCGCGTCCTTCTGGACCGAACGGCTGTGGTTCCGGTCCGTCGGCTACAGCGAGGTCTTCAGCACCCTCCTGCTCACCCGCTTGGGCCTGTTCTTCGTGTTCGCCGGCCTGATGGGCGCGACGGTCGCGCTGGCGATGTCGATGGCCTTCCGCTTCCGGCCGGTCCTGTGGCCGGGTATGCCGGGCATGCCCGACGACGGGATGGACCGCTACCGCCAGCTCCTGGCGCCGCGGATGGGCTGGGTCATCGGCGTCGCAGCCGTGGTGATGGGGCTGTTCGCGGGCGCTTCCGCCACGGGCCAGTGGCGCAACTACTCGATGTGGCGCCACAGCCAGTCCTTCGGCAGCACCGACCCCTACTTCAAGAAGGACGTCGGCTTCTACGTCTTCGACCTGCCGTTCTGGCACTACGTCGTCGACTTCGTGATGGCGCTCGCGGTCGTCGGCCTGCTGGCCTCGATCCTGATGAACTACCTCTTCGGCGGCATCCGCCTCTCGGCCCGGCCGGGGGAGCGGCTGACCAGCGCGGCGCAGATCCAGGTCTCGGCGTTCCTGGCGATGTTCGTGCTCGCCAAGGCCGTCGACTACTGGCTCGACCGCTTCGACCTGGTGACCAACTCCGGGTCGATCTTCACCGGCATGGGCTACACCGACGACAAGGCCGTGCTGCCCGCCAAGGAGATCCTGGCCGGCATCGCGATCGTGTGCGCGGTGCTCTTCCTCGCCAACATCTGGCGCCGCACCTGGCTGTTGCCGTCGGTCGGCGTCGCGCTCTTCGCGCTGTCGGCGATCATCCTGGGCCTGATCGTGCCGACGCTGGTCCAGGCGATCCGGGTGAACCCCAACGTGCCCGACCGCGAGGGCCAGTACATCAAGGAGAACATCGACGCGACGCGCAAGGCCTACGCGCTGGACCAGGTCGAGGTCGGCGCTGTCAGCGGCACCCCGATCACGGGTGGCGGCCGGGTCGACGAGCTGGACGGGATGACGGCGAGCGTGCCGCTGGTCGACCCCAAGGTGGTCAGCGACGTCTTCGAGCAGCAGCAGCAGGTCCGCGCGTACTACTCCGTCAGCGACGTGCTCGACGTCGACCGCTACGAGATCGCCGGCAACGACCGTGCCGTGGTCCTCGGTGTCCGTGAGCTCGACCAGAACGGCATCGCGGAGGGCGACCGCAACTGGTCCAACCTCCACACGGTCTACACGCACGGCAACGGCGTCATCGCGGCCTACGCCAACCAGCGTCCCGAGGACGACTCGAGCCAGTCGCTGAGCATCCAGTGGGCGGAGGGCCAGGAGACCAACGAGGACGCGCTGACGCGGCTGAACCCGGACGGCTACGAGACCCGCGTCTACTACGGCGAGAAGAGCCCGTCCTACAGCATCGTGGGCAAGGACGGCGACGGCAACGACGTCGAGCTGGACCTGCCGCAGGGCGCGCGCAGCGAGTCCAACCAGCAGACGACCTACACTGGCACCGGTGGCGTCCCGGTCGGCGACCTGTTCCACAAGCTGCTCTACGCCGTGAAGTTCAGCGAGCCGAACTTCCTGCTGTCGAGCCGCGTCAACGACAGCTCCAAGGTCCTCTACGACCGCAACCCGCGCACCATGGTGGAGAAGGTCGCCCCGTGGCTGACGGTCGACTCCGACCCCTACCCGGTGGTCGTCGACGGCCGGATCCAGTGGGTGCTCGACGGCTACACCGTCACCGACAAGTACCCGCTCTCGCAGCGCGAGTCGCTGGAGACGATGACCGACGACTCGCTCCAGCAGAACAACGGCTTCCAGACGCTGCCGACCGACGAGATCAACTACATGCGCAACTCGGTCAAGGCCACCGTGGACGCCTACGACGGCACGGTGAATCTCTACGCCTGGGAGGACACCGACCCGATCCTCAAGGCGTGGGACGAGGTGTTCCCCGGCCTGATCAAGGCGCGCGACGAGATCCCCGACGAGCTCGTGTCGCACCTGCGCTACCCCGAGGACCTCTTCAAGGCCCAGCGCTACCAGTTCCAGCGCTACCACGAGACGTCGGCCGCCGACTGGTTCGAGGGCTCGACGCGCTGGGAGGTCCCGAAGGACCCGCAGGCCGCGAGCCGGCTCCAGCCGCCGTACCGGCTGTTCTCCGAGACCGACGGGGAGCCGGTGTGGTCGCTGACCTCGGTCTACGTGCCGCGTGAGAAGGACAACCTGGCCGCGTTCATGAGCGTCAACAGCGACGCCACGAGCGACGACTACGGCAAGATCTCGGTCCTCGAGCTGCCCGACACCCGCACCGACGGACCACGCCTGATCGCCGCGGCGCTCAGCACGGACGAGGAGGTGCGCCAGGAGCTGCTGAGCTTCACCCAGGGTGACGCGAAGCCGATCTTCGGCAACCTGCTCACGCTGCCGATCGGTGACTCCTTCATGTACGCCCAGCCGCTCTACACGCGGCGCGACGACGAGTCGGCCTACCCGATCCTGCGGTTCGTGCTGGTGTCCTACCAGGGTCGCGTCGGCATCGGCGAGACCCTGCGCGACGCGATCGAGGACTCGCTCGACGGCACGTCGAGCACGCCCACCGAGACGCCCACCCCGACCGAGACGCCGAGCGCGTCGCCGTCGGAGACGCCGACCGAGACCCCGACGACGCCTGCCCCCGGCGGCACGCAGGCCCAGATCCGCCAGCTGCTCGTGCAGGCGGAGGCGAAGTTCGCCGAGGCCGACACCGCGCAGCAGGCCGGCAACACGGTCAAGTGGGCCCGGCTGATGGAGGAGGGACGCGCGCTCATCGAGGAGGCCGTACGCCTCGCCGGCTGACCCCGATTTGGGTTCGCCCGGACCACCCCTGTAATGTTCTGTTCACCGACGCGGGGTGGAGCAGCTCGGTAGCTCGCTGGGCTCATAACCCAGAGGTCGCAGGTTCAAATCCTGCCCCCGCTACAAAGGAATCAAAAGATTCACACACGTGGCCCCCACATCTGTGGGGGCCACGTGCATTTCGGGCCACATCTGGTGGTCGACGTCGTTTGATGCGAGTGCGGACGGCGAGGGTGCGGGGCGCCTGCGCCTGAGAACGAGCCACCGGATCACCGCTCAGCCAGCGTCGCGGTCGCCCTCGACCCGTGTCTAGTTCAGGTCGCTCCGCCGCTCGAGCAGCACAGTGTCGCGCCAGACGCCGTCGAGCTGGGCGATGCGGGTGCGTACGGCGAGGGTGCGGTACCCGGCGGAGTGATGCAGCGCCAGGCTGGCCCGGTTCTCCGGGAAGATCGAGGTCTGCAGGGTCCACATGCCTGCCCGGTCTGCTTCGGTGACCTGGGTGAACAGCAGCGCCTTCCCGATACCACGCCCGCGAGCCGTGCCGGTGACGTAGACGGACGTCTCCCCGACACCGGCGTAGCACTCACGTGCGGACACGGGTGTGACGGCGGTCCAGCCGACGACCTCGCCGTCGAGCTCGGCGACCCACGCCAGGTCCGGCAGCCACCGCTTGCGCAGCTGGTCGGCGGTGGGCACCTTCGTCTCGAACGTGGCGTTGCGGGTCGCGAGGCCTTCGGCGTAGATGGCGAGCACCGCATCCATGTCGTCAGCGGTGACGGGGCGGGTGGTGACGTCGCCCGGCAGGTCCTCGGGGCAGCACGGCGGCGAGGCCAGGGTGCCCATGACGACGTCTGCGGCGTGCGGGAGGCCGGTGCAGCAGGTGGCGTTCACCGAGACCATGCTCGAGGTGCCGACCTTGTCGACCGCCACGAAGCCCACCTTGCGGAGGAGCTCGACGTGGTGCGAGCAGGTCGACTGGCTCACTCCCAACGCCGCGGCCAGGTCCCCGACCCGCATCGCCGAGGTCGGTGAGGTCGACAGGGTGTGCAGGAGCCGTACGCGCGTCGGGTCGGCCAGGACGGCGAACCACTCGGCGTAGTTCTCCGCCTCAGCCTTGCCCAGCGCGGTCGAGGGCCGAGCCCCGTCCTCTGCCAGCAGGGGGAGCTCGGTCCGTCCCTGCGCGGTCGCGGGAGACGAGGTGGTCTGGGACGCGCTCATGGAGGAAGAGTACCTTGCTTTCATCGACACTGGTCGATACAGTCCTGTTCATCGACAACCGTCGATAAACAGTTCGGAGCCTGAGGAGCCAGTCATGCAGCACCCCGTGGTCATCATCGGAGCCGGCCCGATCGGGCTGGCCGCCGCCGCCAACGCCGCCGAGCGCGGGATGGACTTCGTCGTCCTCGAGGCCGGCGCGGGCGCGGGCTCGGCCGTGGGCGAATGGGCGCACGTCCGACTGTTCTCGTCCTGGTCCGAGCTCGTCGACCCCGCTGCCCGTCGTCTTCTGGACGCGGCCGGCACCTGGACCGCCCCCGACGACGGCGCCTACCCGACCGGCGGGGAGTGGCGCGACACCTACCTGCAGCCGCTCGCCGACGTCCTGGCCGCCACCTCGGGCGGGTCGGTCCGCTACAACGCCCGCGTGGTCGGCGTGGGCCGTGCCGGCCGCGACCTGCTGGTCGACTCCGGCCGCGAGGAGGACCCGTTCGCGGTCCACATCGAGGGCCTCGCTGGCCGCGAGCGCCTGCTCGCCAGCGCAGTGGTCGACGCCTCCGGCACCTGGACCCTGCCCAACCCGCTCGGCGCCGACGGCTACCCCGCCCTGGGCGAGACGGAGAACGCAGCCCGCATCACCTACGGGATCCCCGACCTCGCCGACCCAGCCACCGCTGCTCGATACGCCGGCAAGCACGTGGCGGTCGCCGGCAAGGGAGCGTCGGCCCAGGGAGTCCTCGTCGGCCTCGCCAAGCTGGCCAGGACGAACCCCAGCACCCGTGTCTCGTGGCTGCTGCGGCGCCCGTCCGTGGGCGACGCGTTCGGCGGCGGGGACAACGACCAGCTCGAGCAGCGCGGCAAGCTCGGCCAGGATGCCAAGGCAGCTGCCTCCAGTGGGCTGGTGACCGACGTGACCCAGTTCCGCACCGAGTCCGTCACCGCCCAGGCCGACGGCCGGCTCACCATCTCCTCGGTCAACGGCCAGCAGGTCGCCGACGTGGACGAGGTCATCGTCGTCACCGGGTTCCGTCCCGACTTCGGGTTCCTGTCCGAGGTTCGCCTCGACCTGGACCCCGCCCTCGGCGCGGCACGCGTCCTGGCCGACCAGATCCACCCTGACCACCACAGCTGCGGTGACGTGGCTCCGCACGGCTACAGGGAGCTCTCGCAGCCGGAGCAGGGTCTGTACCTGGTGGGCATGAAGTCGTACGGCCGTGCGCCGTCGTTCCTGGCGATGACGGGCTACGAGCAGGTCCGCTCCGTCATCGCCGCCCTGGACGGAGACCTCGAGGCTGCCGGCCGCGTGGAGCTCGTGCTGCCCGAGACCGGGGTGTGCAACGGCGCCGGCGCGTTCGACGACCCCGACGCCGTCGCCGTCCTGGCTGCCTCCGGTGGCGGCGGGTGCTGCGGCCCGGCTGCCGCGGCGGAGCCGCAGCTGGTGACCCTCGGGCGCCAGGGCCAGTGACCCACCCTGCGGTGAGCGGCGAGACAGCCGCCGCGCAGCAGCACGACCCGCAGCCCGGCGCGCTAGACGCGGCCGGGCTGCGGCGCGTCGTCACGGTGCTCAGCACCGTCCAGATCGTCTCCTGGGGCGTCCTCTACTACGCGTTCGCCGCTGTGCAGTCCTCGATCACGACCGACACCGGCTGGTCGAGCGTCGCGGTCACCGGTGCGTTCTCCCTGGCCCAGCTCTGCTCCGGCGGCGCGGGCATCTGGGTCGGGCGACACATCGACGCCTACGGCCCCCGGCGGGTGATGACCGCCGCGTCCCTGACCGCCATTCCGGGCATCGCGGCGGTCGCGCTGGCGCCGAACCTGGCGGTGTTCTACCTCGGGTGGATGCTCACCGGTGTCGCGATGGCGGGCACGCTGTACCCACCGGCCTTCGCCGCGCTGACTCACTGGGGTGGCACGCGGCGCGTCCAGGCGCTCACCACGCTGACGCTGGTCGCCGGCTTGGCCAGCACCGTCTTCGCGCCGCTCGCGTCCGTCCTCGACGACGCGTTCGGGTGGCGAGCGGCCTACCTGGTGCTGCTGACCGGCCTCGTCGTCGTCACGGTGCCGCTGCACTGGTGGGGCCTGGGCCTGCCATGGCACGTCGGCCACGCCGAGCACGCTGGAAGCGAGCATCGCGAGCACGCGCGAGCACGCGTGGGCGGTGTCGCCCGGAGTGCCCCGTTCGTCCTGCTCACCCTGGCCAACGCGCTCACGGGCCTGGCCGTCTTCGCAGTCGTCATCAACCTGGTCCCGATGCTCGTCGAGCAGGGCATGAGCCGGAACCTTGCCGCCGTGGCCCTCGGACTCGGCGGAGTGGGTCAGGTCGCCGGCCGGCTCGGCTACGCCCGGTTCGCGGCCGCCACGTCCGTGACGACACGAGGCGTCCTGGTCCTCGCCGGCGTCGCGGTCTCGACCGCCGCCCTGGCGTTGGCTCCGCCCGCTCCGGGGCTCCTCATCGTGCTGGGCATGCTGCTGGGTCTGGCCCGCGGCGTCTACACGCTCGTGCACGCCACCGCGGTCACCGACCGGTGGGGGCCGGCCTCCTACGGCACCTTGAACGGGATCCTCAGTGCGCCGGCCCTCGTGGCCGCGGCGGTGGCGCCGTTCGCGGGCGCGATGCTGGCCGAGATGCTCGGTTCGTACGCGAACGCGTTCCTGGTCCTCGCCGGCGTTGCCGGCCTTGCTGCGGTGCTGATGCTGGGCGCCACGCCCGTCGACCGGCGGCGCTCCGCGTTCAGCGCTCGTCGAGCACGGAGGGGGGAAGCTTGATGTCGGGAACCAGCTCGACGAGCAGGTTCCGTACGCGGGAGTCGAGGTCCGCGATGATCTCGCGGACGGTGTCCTCGTCCTGGCCGCCGGGGTCGGCGACGGGCCAGTCGACGTACTTCACGCCGGGGACGTAGGGGCACTCCTCGCCGCAGCCGAGGGTGATGGCCATGGTGCTGGCTGCCACGGTGTCGCGGGTCAGCAGCTTGGGTTGCTCGCCGGAGGTGTCGAGGCCGAGCTTCTCCAGGACGGCGGCGACCTCGGGGTGGATGTGGTCCCCGGGCTGGGTGCCGGCCGACAGGGCGATGACCCGGCCGCCGGCGTAGTGCTCGGTCAGCACGCGGCTGATGACCGAGCGGCCTCCGTTGCGGACGCACGCGAACACGACCTGCGGGGTCGTCTGAGCAGTGGTGGTCATCGGGTCTCTCCTGTGCTGTCGGGGGTGGTGGTGCGTTCGCGGTAGAACCTGCGGGCCCAGAGGCTGACGTAGACCAGCGCGATGAGGGCGGGGACCTCGATGAGTGGCCCGACGACGCCGGCGAGGGCTTGGCCGGAGGTGACGCCGAAGACGCCGATGGCCACGGCGATGGCGAGCTCGAAGTTGTTGCCGGCGGCGGTGAACGACACGGCGGTGGCGCGCTGGTAGTCGAAGCCGAGCGCCTTGGTGAGCAGCATGGAGCCGCCCCACATGAGCGCGAAGTAGGCCAGCAGCGGGACGGCGATGCGAGCGACGTCGAGGGGCTGGCTGGTGATCGTGTCGCCTTGGAGAGCGAAGAGCAGGACGATGGTGAACAGCAGCCCGTACAGGGCGGCCGGCCCGATCCTTGGCAGGAACGTTCCCTCGTACCAGTCGCGGCCCTTGGCGCGCTCGCCCAGGGTTCGGGTCAGGAACCCGGCCAGGAGCGGGATGCCGAGGAAGACCAGGACGGACTTGGCGATGCTCCACACGGACACGTCGAGCGCGGACTGGTCGAGCCCGAGCCAGCCGGGCAGGACCTCGAGGTAGAAGTAGCCGAGGAACGCGAACGCCAGGATCTGGAACACGGCGTTGATGGCGACCAGGATGGCGGCTGCCTCCCGGTCGCCGCAGGCGAGGTCGTTCCAGATGAGCACCATGGCGATGCAACGAGCCAGGCCGACGATGATGAGACCGGTGCGGTACTCGGGCAGGTCGGGCAGCAGCAGCCACGCGAGGGTGAACATCAGTGCCGGTCCGAGCACCCAGTTGAGCACGATGGACGTGACGAGCATCTGGGTGTCGCGGGTGACGTGCCCGAGCTCGTCGTAGCGGACCTTGGCGAGCACCGGGTACATCATGATGAGCAGCCCGATGGCGATCGGCAGGGAGACCGAGCCGACCTCGACCGCGGCGAGCGCCTCGTCCAGGCCGTCGACGAGGCGACCCAGGAGCAGGCCGACGGCCATGGCGACGCCGATCCACACCGGCAGGAACCGGTCGAGGGTGGACAGGCGCGCCACGACCGGGTCGGTGGGCGCGCCGGCGGGAGTGTCGTGGACGGTGCGGCTCACGCGGGTGCCCCTTCCAGCGTCTTCGAGCCGGCGGCGGTGAAGAGGCTGCCGAGCGCGGTCATCGCCTCGGGGCGGGCGATGTAGTAGACCCAGGTGCCGCGCTTCTCCCGGTCCAGCAGGCCGGCCTCGTGCAGCACCTTGAGGTGGTGGCTGATGGTGGGCTGGGAGAGGTCGAAGTACGGCAGCAGGTCGCACACGCACGCCTCGCCGCCCTCGTGGGACAGCACCAGCGACAGCAGCCGCAGCCGTGCGGTGTCTGCGATGGCCTTCAACATCGGCACGACACCGTTGGCCCGCTCGGCGCTGATGGGCTCATGGGCCAGGGGCACGCAACACGCGAGCCCGTCAGCCATGGGCAGCAGGTCCGGACCTGCGGAGGACTTCGACATGCCTCAATGTTGACAGACGTCGATACGATCCACCACATCCGCCCTCATGGACCGATGGGGGAGGAACCTGTCCGCCCGAGCAGAGGAACCTCTCATCAACCACGACCAAGCCCACGGCGCCCGCCCGGGCGCTGACCTGGACGCCGCAGGAGTGCGCGAGGTGGATGTCGTGGTGGTCGGCGGAGGGCAGGCGGGGCTGGCGACCGGGTTCTACCTGCGGCGCGCCGGACTCGTGCCGGGCCGCGACTTCGTCATCGTCGATGCCGCCGACCGCCCGGGTGGGGCCTGGCCGCGGACCTGGAACGGTCTGAGGTTGTTCTCCCCGGCGGCGTTCTCGTCGCTGCCGGGCTGGATGATGCCGCCGTGGGATGACGCCACCCGAGGGTTTCCGCCGCGCGACCACGTCGTGGACTACCTGACGCGCTACGAGGAGCGCTACGACCTGCAGGTGCTGCGACCCCACCGGGTGACCTCGGTCCGGCGAGCGGACGTGGACCCGAACGGCCGGCTGGTCGTGGCGACGACCGGGCTCACGCTGGCGGCGCGCGGCGTCGTGTCCGCGACCGGGACGTGGGAGCGGCCGTTCTGGCCGAGCTGTCCGGGGATGGGCGAGTTCGCCGGCCGGCAGCTACACGCGGTCGACTACCGGGTGCCTGAGGAGCTCGCCGGCCAGCGCGTAGTGGTCGTGGGTGGCGGGAACTCGGCCGCGCAGATCCTCGCCGAGGTCTCGACGGTCGCCGAGACGACGTGGGTCACCACGCGGCCACCGCGGTTCCTCGCCGACGACGTGGACGGGCGAGTCCTGTTCGCCACCGCGCGTGCGCGCATCAAGGCGCTCGAGGAGGGACGCGACCACGCCGGCGTGGCGGGCCTCGGGGACATCGTCATGGTCGCCAGCGTGAAGGACGCTCGGGACCGCGGCGTCCTACGGGCGGACCCCATGTTCACCCGGCTCACCCCCGACGGCGTCGCCTGGGCCGACGGCACCACCGAGGCCTTCGACGCTGTCATCTGGTGCACCGGGTTCCGTCCCGCACTGCGGCACCTGCACCCGCTCGGACTCCGCACCCACCAGGGCCGTATCCCTGTCGGCGGGGAGTCGGGCACCCAGGCGCTCGAGGAGCCTCGGCTGCACCTGGTCGGCTACGGGGACTGGACAGGTCCGGCGTCAGCGACCCTGGCCGGCGTCGGCCCCACCGCCAGGAGCACCGCATCCGCGGTCGCTGCGAGGGTGCAGCTGAGCACCTGACGGTCTCGAGCGAGGAGGGGGTCAGTCGTTCCGCTCGGCTCCCTCGTCCTCGGCCGTCCGACTCGCCTCGCTGAGCTGGTGGTACTGCTCGGCGCTCAGGTAGCGCTTCATCGCCGCCTCGACCGCAGTCGTCGACGACGTGCGCGGCGACGAGACCACGCGGTCCTGCGCCTCACGCGCCGCACTTCTCGCCTCGGCCTTCGACATCTCGTTCATGACGTCACCTCCTCGTCCCACCACCCAGCCAACGCCTCGTGACCGCGGCCGGGAAGGGGCGATCGACCCCGTCCCGGGGAGCAGTTGGTCACGTGCACGGATCGTCCGATGGCTCCCACCTAGGCTGGCGGGATGAACGACGAGGCCACGTCCGGTGCCGGCGTCGCGCCAGCTGTGGCGCGCGGGACGAGACGCAAGGAGCGCACCCGGACGCTCGTGCTGGACGCGGCGGAGCGCCTGGTGTCCCAGCGCGCTCCCGAGGAGATCAGGATCGAGGACGTCGCGGCTCGAGCGGGGATCTCGCCGGCCTCGGTCTACGTCCACTTCGGGACCAAGGACGGGCTCCTGGCCGCGGTCACCGAACGCGTCCTGACCGTGGCGACGGAGACCTTGCGGTCGGCGTACGCCGCTCAGGCGACGCCGCTGGAGCGGTTCGCCGGGGTCGGATCGGCCTACCTGCGCCTGCTCCTCGACCACCCGGTGGTGGTGAAGTACCTGAGCGTCACCGGCGAACGTGGTCCCCAGACACCCGTCGAGGACGCGGTCGTCACGCGGTTCAGCGAGCTGCGGCGCGAGTTCGAGCAGAGCATCCGTGACGCTGTGGCGGCCGGCGCGATCCGACCGGTCGACCCGGAGCTGATGTCGTACTTCCTCTTCGGAGCGTGGAACGGGGTCGCCGCCCTCGGCCTGCGTCGCGACGCCCTGGCGGTGTCGGCCGAGCGGGTCGAGATGGCCGTGATCGAGGCCGGGCTGGCGCTCCTGGACGGCCTGCTGCCGGCCTCCGGCCCGTCCTGATGCGCGCGGCGGGCTTGGCACGGACCGCGGCGGCCGCTTGACTGGAGTCCCACTCCAGAATCGCACCGAGAGCGACCACCATGACGCAGACCGCGACGCCCCTGCCCCCGACGTCCGATGCCGACGAGACGTGGGACGTCGTGGTCGTGGGTGCCGGTCCGGGCGGCCTCACGTGTGCGGCGTACCTCGCGGCCAACGGCAGGCGCGTGCTGGTGCTCGAGGCCAACCAGGTCGTCGGGGGCAGCACCCAGGTGTTCCGACGGGCCGGCAACAAGTTCGAGTTCGACGTGGGCACCCACTACGTCGGCGAGTGCGGACCGGGCGGGCGGATGCAGACCGCGCTCTCCGGCCTCGCCCTCACCGACCGCATCCAGTGGCTGCGCCAGCGCCCGGAGGGCCACTGCCAGATCATGGTCCCCGGGACGACGTTCCAGACACCCACCGGGTGGGACACCTATCTCGAGCGACTGCTCGCGGCCTTCCCCGAGGAGGAGGCGGGCCTGCGACGGTGCGTCACGGTCATGCGCACGATCGCCGCCGGGGACCGCCCGCTCGCGCGGCCCCTCGCGCTGCTGCGCTGGGGCCTGCGACCGATCACCACGCTGATGGCCGCCTGCGGCCTGAGTGCCGACGCGCAGGCGGTGATCCTCGCGGAGAACGGCGACTACACCTGGCCACCGCACCGGACTCCCACGGCCATGCACGCGGGCTTCCTGCACCACTACCTCCAGGCCGGGGCCTACTACCCACGCGGCGGCGGCCAGGTCATCGGCGCCCACCTGACCGACGTCATCCAGACGCACGGCGGCCGGGTGCGCACGAAGGCGAGAGTCGAGGAGATCCTGGTCGAGGACGGGCGGGCCGTGGGGGTCCGCCTCCGCGGCGGTGAGGAGATCCGGTCCGAGGTGGTCGTGTCGGCGGCCGACTTCAAGCGGACCTGGGCTGACCTGGTCGGCGACGAGCACCTCACCCGACGGCTGCGGCGCCGGCTCGCCGACCTGGAGATGACCCTGCCGATGTTCGCGGTGTACGTCGCCCTCGACGTGGACCTCCGCGAGCGCGACACCCCTCCGCTGGCGTGGGTCTGGCCCACGAACGACGTCGACGGCTACTACCGAGAGGTGGCCGCGGGCCGCTGCCCGGAGCAGATGCCGGTGGGCATCAGCTGCCCCACTGCCAAGGACCCCGAGGGCACGCACTCGGCACCGCCCGGCTACTCGACGCTCGAGCTTGTCAGCTGGGCACCCAAGGACCATGCGTTCTGGAACGTCGCCACCGCAGAGGTCGACGACGCGGGCTACGGCCGGGACGAGCGCTACCTCCAGGTCAAGGAGGAGCTGACCCAGCGAGTCCTCGACACCGCCGAGCTGATGATCCCGGACCTCCGCGAGCGGATGGTCTTCTGCGAGGCGTCCACGCCGATCACCCAGGAGCGCTTCACCCTCACCACCGACGGCTCCTGCTACGGCATCGCGCCGCTCCTCAAGAACCTGGGGCCGTTCCGGCCGAGGGTCACGACCCACATCCCGGGCCTGTTCCTCGCCGGAGGCAGCACGGAGCACATGTTCGGCATCAACGCCACGATCTGGGGCGGGATGGGCACCGCCGGGGCCGTGCTCGGACGCGACCTGGTCCGGGAGGTGCGCGAGGGCGCCGTCTTCGTGGACGAGGCGCGGTTGACGCCGGTCACCGATGACTTCGACCCGCTCCTGGCGTCGAAGCCCGGATCCCCGATCCGCCGCCCGGCACGTCGCCGTCCCCGAGCCGGTACGACGTCGCAGGACAGGCGTGCTCCTTCTTCGCGCACGGAGGTGACGTCAGGGTCGCAGCGGTAGGGTGGCGGTGGACTGCGAGCGCAGGCCCGGCTGTGGGATTCCCGCGGCTCACGGGCACTGACGCAGGCAGCAACGACAGGCGGTCGCGAGATGACCTCGCACCTCAGCACGGTCCGTTCCTCCCCTCGCAGCGAAGGTCGGGCCTGCAGCCCCGGTGTTCGATGATCTCGTTCGTCTGGTCACCCGGGGAGCGACTGCCCTCCGGGACGGGTGGGTCGGAGAACTTCACGATCGGTCAGGTGCGCGAGCTGAACCGGCGCGCCGTCGACGCGCGTGTCGTGACGGTGGGTCTGGGAACGGCGGACGGTCGCGAGGAGTTCGACGCCATCCCGTTCCACAGCGTCGCCTCCCTCGACGACCTCGGTCTGCTCGACGACACGCTGGTGTTCGTCAGCGAGGCCCCGCCCGTCGCGACGATGCATCCCGCCTTCCAGATCCTGCACGTGCCGCCGCCGCTGCGCGAGCGCGAGCGGGCGTCCGTGGCGTACGGCACCCGCAACCGCACGCTCATCGCGACCAGCCGCTACGCGGCCGCGCTGTGGGCCGACTTCCTCGACGTGGCACTCGAGACCATCCGGGTCGTCTACCCCTTCGCCGAGCCGGGCTTCGCCGACGAGCCCAGGACAGGTGGGCACCCCGACGTGACCCGGGTGCTGTACGCCGGCCGGCTGACGCCGGAGAAGGGGATCTACACCCTGCTCTCGATGCTGCACACCGACCTGTTCGAGCCCGGATCAGTCACCGTCACCGTCACCTCGGCGGGCGCCGACAAGCCGCAGGGCGCGATCATCGAACAGCTGTTGCGCTCGCATCCCGGCATCGCCCTGGTGCCGGCCCGGCGCACCCCGGCCGACATGGCGAACCTGCTGGCCGCGCACGACGTGGTCGTCATGCCGTCGAACGCCCAGTACTGGCACGAGACCTTCGGGATCTTGTCCATCGAGGCGCAGCACGCCGGGTGCCGCGTGGTCGCGTCCCGTGACGGTGGGCTGCCCGAGACCGACTGCGGCGCCCTGATGCTGGTGCGCCCCGATGACGCCGAGGCGCTGGCGCAAGGGGTCCTTGCCGCTCGTCGTCTCGGGCCCGTCGGCCGCGGTAGGCGGGTGCGGGCGGCGGCCGACTTCACGGTGGCCGAGTCGGTCGACGGCCTGCTGGACGCCCTCCGGGCCACGCACGTGCCGACTCCGTGGGAAGTCGCCCGGGAGCTCGAGGAGCTCGTCTCCCTCCCGTCCGCCGAGGGTCCGCACGATCGTGGCGACCTGACCGCAGTGCTGGCCACGTCGCTCCGGGACCCCGCACCTGCGTGGGCGAGGAGACGGTGATGATCGTCTGGTCGCCCGGACGCCGCCCGGGTACGGATGCGGCAGCACGACCCGACGGCAACGACACCGACCTGCGCTACCTCGAGCAGGCCCTCACGGCCCTCGCCCCGATCGTCGCCGCCTGCGGGGCCGCAGCACGGAGCTCGCGTCCCGACGTGCGGGCCCTCGCCCGCGCCGCGCGGGCGGAACAGACGGTGCGACGCTCCGCCATCTCGGCTGTGCTGCACGACTGGGGCCGGCTCGCGACCGCCGACCGCGGGGTGACCGAGGTGGAGGCCCTCGAGGGCCTGGAGGGCGACGCCCTCGACCGCGCCTTCGTCGAACGCCTCGTCGCCGGCGCCCAGGCCTCCATCGTCGGGGCACGGGCCGAGATGGTCTCCGGTGCGAGCCGGTCGGCGCGGCTCTTCGCGCGGCACGCGATCCACGCCGGCTACCGGCAGCTCGCGGCTCTCGAGAACCTGCTCCCCGCGGCCCCGCCCGAGCCCGCCTCCATGCCCGACGACGACTCGGTCGATCGCTGGAGCGACGACGGTGGACCCGGGCCGGGGCCCCGTCCCTCGTCGCTGCCCGGTCCGCGCGCCTAGCGGCGACCGGCTGCCGACGGGGACCCGGACCACGGTCGCTACGCTCGGGCCATGGCACGCAGCGTGTACGTCGCCGGGGTCGAGGGGTTCACCGGCAAGTCGGCCGTGGCGCTCGGAGTGCTCGAGCAGCTGTCCCGCCGCGTCGCGCGGGTCGCGGTGTTCCGACCCGTGGTCCGCACGGACGCCTCGACGGGCGACGAGCACGACTACGTGCTCGACCTCCTCGTCTCGCACGACGCCGTCGACCTGACGTACGACGAGTGCGCGGGCGTGAGCTACGACGACGTCCACGCCGACCCGGACGGCGCGATGGACCGCATCGTCGCCCGCTACCACCGGGTGGCCGAGAAGAGCGACGCCGTCGTGATCGTCGGCAGTGACTACACCGACGTCGGGGCGCCGGCCGAGTTCGCCTTCAACGCCCGGGTCGCGGCCAACCTCGGCGCCCCCGTCCTGCTGGTCCTCAGCGGCAACGGCCGCGACGTCGCCCAGCTCTGCACGGCCGCCGCGATGGCCGAGGCGGAGCTCGCCGCCAACCACGCGGCGCTCTTCGCGATCATCGCCAACCGCGTGGAGCCCTCGGCGACCGAGCGCACCGCCGCGGCGCTGCGCCGCGACGGCGTACCGGCCTTCGCCCTGCCGGAGCAGCCCCTGCTCAGCGCGCCGTCCGTCGCCGACCTGATGGCGGCGTGCGACGGCCACCTGGTGCGGGGCGACGAGGCCCAGCTGACGCGCGAGGTGCCCGGTCTCGTCGTCGCGGCCATGACCCTCCCGAACGTCCTCGACCGGCTCTTCGACGGTGCGCTCGTGGTGACGCCGGGCGACCGTCCCGAGGTGGTGCTCGGCGTCCTGACGGCCCACCAGTCGGCCAGCTTCCCGCAGATCTCCGGCATCGTGCTCAACGGCGGGCTGGACCTGCCGGAGCAGGTGAGCCGCCTGCTCGACGGCCTGGAGGTGGCGCTGCCGATCGTCGCCACCGACCTCGGCACGCACGCCACCTCGACCGCGCTGACCAACCGTCGCGGCCGGCTCGACAAGGACTCCCCGCGCAAGATCGCCACGGCGCTGACGCTCTTCGCCGACCACGTCGACGGAGAGGAGCTGATGAGCGGGCTGGAGGTGGCGCGCACCTCCGTCGTCACGCCGCTGATGTTCGAGCACCAGGTGCTCGACGACGCGATCGCCGACCGCCGCCACATCGTGCTGCCGGAGGGCGAGGAGGAGCGGATCCTGCGTGCCGCCGACATCCTCCTGCGCCGCAACGTCGCCGACCTCACCCTGCTCGGTGACCCGATGATCGTGCGGGCGAAGGCCTCGCACCTCGGCATCGACGTCTCCGGCGCGCGGCTGCTCAGCCCGTACGACGAGGAGCTGCGCGAGCGGTTCGCCCGGGAGTACCACCAGCGTCGCGCCCACAAGGGCATCGACCTCGACGCGGCCCGGGACATCGTGGTCGACGTGTCGTACTTCGGCACGATGATGGTCGAGCTCGGCCTGGCCGACGGGATGGTGTCGGGCGCGGCGCACACGACGGCGCACACGATCCGCCCGGCGCTCGAGATCATCCGCACGGTCCCCGAGGTGTCCGTCGTGTCCTCGGTGTTCTTCATGTGCCTCAAGGACCAGGTGCTGGTCTACGGCGACTGCGCGGTCAACCCCGACCCCACCGCGGCCCAGCTGGCCGACATCGCCATCGCGTCCGCGCGCACCGCGGCGGCGTTCGGCGTCGAGCCCCGCGTCGCCATGCTGTCGTACTCCACCGGCACCTCCGGGAGCGGCACGGACGTCGAGAAGGTCACCGAGGCCACGGCGCGGGTACGTGAGCGGGCACCGGACCTGCTCGTCGAGGGCCCGATCCAGTACGACGCCGCGATCGACGCCGCGGTCGCCCGGACCAAGCTGCCCGACTCCGCCGTGGCCGGGCGGGCGACCGTCTTCGTCTTCCCCGACCTCAACACGGGCAACAACACCTACAAGGCCGTGCAGCGATCGGCCGGCGCGCTGGCCGTCGGGCCCGTGCTGCAGGGGCTGAACAAGCCGGTCAACGACCTCTCGCGCGGCGCGCTGGTGCGCGACATCGTCAACACGGTCGCGATCACCGCGATCCAGGCACAGGAGCGGTCGTGACGAAACGGGTGCTGGTCCTCAACGCGGGGTCGTCGTCGCTGAAGTACCGCCTGCTCGACGGCGAGTCCGGCGCCGCGGAGGCGTCCGGGTCGGTCGAGCGGATCGGTGAGGAGAGCGGCACGCTGACGCACTCAGTCGGCGGGCAGGACCACACCGAGGAGCGTCGCATCGCGGACTTCGACGACGCGCTGCGCTCGACCGTCGAGGCGTTCCGACGACACGGACCGGCGATCGGCCAGGACACGCTGGCCGCGGTGGGGCACCGGGTCGTCCACGGCGGGGACCTCTTCTCCGAGCCCGTCGTCGTCGACGACCGGCTGCTCGACACCGTGGCCGACCTCGTCCCGCTCGCGCCGCTGCACAACCCGGCCAACCTCGAGGGCCTGCGGGTGTCGATGGAGCTGTTCCCCGACGTCCCGCAGGTCGCCGTGTTCGACACCGCGTTCCACCAGACGATGCCGGAGCACGCCTACACCTACGCCGTGCCCCTCAGCTGGCGCGAGGAGCACCGGATCCGCCGCTACGGCTTCCACGGCACGTCGTACGCCTTCGTGTCCCGTCGCGCGGCCGAGCTGCTCGGCCGCCCCGTGGACGAGACCAACCTCGTGGTGCTGCACCTCGGCAACGGCGCGTCCGCTGCCGCCGTGCGCGGCGGGCGCTCCGTCGACACCTCGATGGGACTCACGCCGCTCGAGGGCCTCGTCATGGGCACCCGCTCCGGCGACCTCGACCCGGCGATCCACGGTCACCTGCACCGCGACCTGGGCTGGTCGCTGGAGGAGATCGACCGCGCGCTCTACCGCGAGTCGGGACTGCTCGGGCTCGCCGGTGCCAACGACTTCCGCGAGGTGACCCGGCGACGGGCGGCCGGCGACGCGGCAGCCACGCTCGCCTTCGACGTCTACGCCTACCGCGTGCGCAAGTACGTCGGCGCCTACTACGCCGCGCTCGGTGAGCTGCACGCCGTCGTCCTCACCGGCGGCGTCGGCCAGCACAGCGCCGAGCTGCGCGCCGCCGCCCTCTCGGGCCTCTCCCGGCTCGGCATCGAGCTCGACCCGGCGCGCAACGAGGCTCGCTCGTCCGACGCCCGCGCGGTCTCCGCCGACGGCTCGGAGGTGGCGGTGCTCGTCGTGCCCACCGACGAGGAGTGGGAGATCGCCCGCCAGGCCCTCGAGGTCGTACGCGGCTCGCGGTAGGCCGGAGCGCCGACACGTGCTGCGGCGGTGGGCCGTGGCCGCCTCAACGCACACGTGTCCGGGAAGTTGCCCCTGAGACGACCTCGCGAGGGCGACATCTCGGACACGTGTGCGCACGTGCGGCGGAAGTGGCCCTCAGATCAGCGATTCGGGGGCCACATCCGCGGCACGTGCGGCGGGTCGGGGCATGGGCCCGACGAGATGTCGGACGCCCGTGGTTCGCTCCGACCATGATTCATGTCGTGGTCGGCGCCCTGGTGCGCGAGGGGCGGGTCCTGCTCGGGCACCGGAGCCGCCACAAGCACGCGTTCCCGGGCGTCTGGGACCTGCCCGGGGGAGTCGTCGAGCCGGGTGAGACCGAACCGGAGGCACTGGAGCGCGAGCTGCGCGAGGAGCTCGGCGTCTCGATCGACCCGGCCTCGGCGTCCCACCTGTGCCGCGTCGTCGTACGACCGGGGGGAGTGCCCGTCACGCTGAGCGCGTGGCTGGTGGGCGCGTGGGACGGGACACCGGCGAACGCCGCGCCCGAGGAGCACGACGAGATCGCGTGGCTCTCGTTGGCGGACCTGCCACCGCTGGCCCACCCGCACGTCCGCGCGGCGGTGGTCGACGCGGCGGGGGAGCCGTGAGGAGCACCTAGGACCTCAGCCGTCGCGGGACGCCGGTGTCGAGCTCGGGCGGCTCGGCGATGCGGACCTTGACGTCGACGCAGAACAGGCCGTGGGCGTTGACGACCACGGGTTCGAGGGTGAGGTCGGCGACGTGGGGCACGTCGACGGCGAGGCGGCCCACCGACGTCACCAGCGCCTCGAGCGGGGCGAGGTCGACCTCCTCCAGGCCGTGGTCGCCGACCAGCTGCGGCCAGAGCCGCAGGGCGCGGACGGCGCGGGCGGCGTCGGCCGCCTCCACCGGGGGCAGGAGCAGGACGTCCTCCGCCCAGCTGCCGGCCTGCGCGGCCGAGCCGCCGGCCACCCGGACCAGGGGCCCGAGCTGGGGGTCGCGCACCAGTCCGACGGACGCCTGGTGCCCGAGCACCAGCGGCTGGACCAGCACGTCGACGCCGGGGCGGCCGAGCTCCTCGGCGAAGCGTCGTACGGCGTCGGCCACGTCGCCGCCGGAGCGTACGTCGATGCGGACCAGGCCGCGGTCGGACTTGTGCAGCACGGTCGGGTCGGCGACCTTGACCGCCACCGGGTAGCCGATGCCGTCGGCAGCGCGCTCGGCGTCCTCCGGACCCGCGGCGAGGGTGCCGACGAGGTGGATCCCGTAGGGCGCCAGCAGCTCGGCCTGGGCCGCCGGGGCCAGCCACTCGGGCTCGCCCCCGCGGGCGGCCAGGCGCGACCGGGCCCAGGTGCGGGCGTGGACGCCGCGCGTCCCGAGCTCGACCTCCGGCTGGTCGGCCGGCACGCGGCGCCACTCGGCGTAGCGCATGGCCCGGCCCAGCGCCCCGATGGCGGCGTCAGTGGTGCGGTAGACGGTGACGCCCGGCAGGCCGCGGGCCGCATCGAACGCGGCGCCGGGCGTGACCAGCAGCAGCGGGACGTCCGGGCCGGCCGGGCGGGCGTCCGCCACGGCCGCGAAGAGGGCGTCGCGGTCGGTGAGCCGGTTGGCGACGAGCACCACCAGCACGGCGTCGGCCTCGCCGCTGTCGAGCACGGCCCGGAGCGCGGCGGTGAGCTCGGCGGGCGTGACGTCAGCGCCCAGGTCGACCGGGTTGCGCACGTCGACGGCGTGGGGGGACGTGGCACGTACGGCATTGCCGAGCTCGGCCGAGGTCGGTGCGACGACCATGCCCTGGCCGTCGGCGCGATCGGTGGTGAGCGCGCCGACGCCCCCGGTGTTGGACACGATGCAGACCCGGAGGCCTGCCGGGAGCGGCTGCTCCACCAGCAGGAGCGCGGTCTCGGTGAGCTCGGCGCCGGTGCGGCAGGCGATCACCCCGGACTGGTCGAGCAGCGCGTCGACGCCGACGCCGACGGTGGAGGCGGCCGCCGGGTCCTGCCGCGCGCGGGAGCGACCGCCGACCACGGCCAGCAGCGGCTTCTGCTCGGCGAAGCGCCGAGCCGTCCGGGCGAACTTCAGCGCGTTGCCGAAGGACTCGAGGTAGAGCGCGCCCGCGGCGACGGCGTCGTCGTCCATCCACGCAGCGAGGAGGTCGTTGCTCGACACGTCGATCTTGTCGCCGAGCGAGACGAAGGCCTGCACGCCGAGCCCGACGTCGCGGGCGAGGTCGAGCAGGGCGAAGCCCATGCCGCCGGACTGGGAGGCGACGGCGAGGCCGCCGAGCGCGGGCACGTCGTGGAGCAGGGTCGCGTTGAGCCCGTCGGCGTTGTCCAGGACGCCCTGAGAGTTCGGCCCGACCAGGCGCAGGCTGTGGCTCCGGGCCAGCTCGAGCAGCTCGAGCCGGCGCTCGTCGCTGCCGGCGCCGGAGAAGCCCGAGGAGATCACGACCGCGGCGCCCGCGCCGTTGGCCGCGGCGTCGCGCAGCACGTCGGCCACGCCGTCGGCCGGCACGGCGACGACGACGAGGTCCACCGGCGCGTCCAGCTCGGCCAGGCTGCGGCGCGCGGGAAGCCCGTCGATCGACTCCGCCTCGGGGTGGACGACGTGCAGCGTCCCGGCATACGACGAGCTCCGGATCGCCTGCAGCACGCCGTGCCCGAAGCCGCCGGCCGAGCGGCGTACGCCGACCACGGCGACGCTCGTCGGGTGCAGCAGCGGCTGGAGCGAGCGGGCGGCGGCCCGCCACTCGCGCCGGTCGGCCGCCTCCACCGCCTCGCGGGACGCGTCGGTGCGGAGCTCGACCGCCACCTCGCCCTCGAGGGTCCTGCGGGTGGCCCCGAAGCCGGCGGCGCGGAACACGCGCAGCATCCCGTAGTTGTCGCCGAGGACCTCGGCCTCGAAGCGGCTCACGCCGTGGCGGCGACCCAGCGCGGCGAGGTGCTCCAGCAGCAGGCTGCCCAGGCCGCGGCCCCGGTCCTCGTCGGCGACGAGGAAGGCGACCTCGGCGGTGTCGGGGGACAGCAGCTCGGCGGTGGCGAGCCCGGCGACCCGGCCCCGGATGACGGCGACGAGCGCCGCGGACCCGGTGTTCTCCGGGGCGAAGAGGTGCGCGACGTAGTGGCGACCGGCCTCGCGGCTGGGCGAGAAGAAGCGCAGACGCAGGGTGTCCACCGACACCGACTCGTGCAGCGCGAGGACGGCCTCGCGGTCGCCCTCGCGCAACGACCGGATGACGGCGATGGTGCCGTCGGCGAGCAGCACGTCGGCGGGCTCGGCGGTCCACTCGCGCGGAGCGACGACAGGTGCGGCCTCGGCAGTCACCTGCCCAACGTGCCAGACGGCGCGGTCGGGCGCCACGACCTCCAGGACTCCCGACGGCTCAGGCAGGCAGGGGCGGCGCCGGGTCGAGAGGTTCCAGGGCGGGCGCGTCGTGGCGTGCCCCGCTGCGCTCGGCGCCGACCCCGGCGGCGACGACCAGGCCCACGCCGACCACCGACAGCGCGTTGGGCACCTGGGCCAGGGCCACGAAGCCGATGGCGAGGGCGAAGGCGGGCTCGAGCGCCATCAGGGTGCCGAAGGCGGCGGTCGTCAGTCGCCGGAGCGCGAGGAGCTCGAGGGCGAACGGCACGACCGGTAGCAGGACCGCGAGCCCCAGCCCGACCAGCATGAGCTGCGGGGTGAGGTCGCCGACCACCCCTGGGCCGGCGATCACCGTGGCCACCACGGCCGCGACCGGCATCGAGATGGCCAGCCCGCCGAGGCCGCTGACCTCGTCGCCCACCCGCTGCGTCAACAGGATGTACGCCGCCCAGCAGCAGGCCGCGGCCAGCGCGAAGCCGACGCCCACCGGGTCGGCGTCACCGGTCCACGGCTGGGTCAGGAGGAGCACCCCGGCCGCCGCCAGCAGCGCCCACACCCGCCCGGCGCCACGGCTGCGGACCACCGCGACACCCAGCGGGCCCAGGAACTCCAGCGCGCTGGCGGTGCCGAGCGGGAGCCGGGCGATGGCCGCCATGAAGAGGAGGGTCACGCCCGCCGTCGCGATCCCGAGCGCCGTCCCGGCGCGGAGGGCCGCCGGGCTGAAGGTGGAGCGGCGCGGGCGGACCAGCACGAGCAGGAGCACGCCCGCCCAGAAGAGTCGCAGCCATGCCGCGCCACCTGCGCCCACGTCGTCGATGAGGCCGACGGAGGCGGCGAGGCCGAGCTGGACGCAGAGCATGGAGGCAACGGCCATGGAGGCGCCGGTGCGGGCGGGGGAGAGCTGCATGCGACCAGTGAACGACGCCGCCGGTGTTCGCGTCCACGTGACTTTGCTGGACCGATTGTTCGTGGATCCTGCACAATCAACGCATGGACGTGCGCCGCCTCCAGATGCTGCTCGAGCTCTCCCGCCTCGGCTCGATGCACGAGGTCGCCGACGCGATGCGCACCACCACCTCGAGCGTCTCGCAGGGGATCGCCGCCCTCGCCAAGGACGTCGGCAGTCCGCTCCTCGAGCCGGACGGACGGCGGGTCCGGCTGACCCCCGCCGGTCGCCGGCTCGCCGAGCACGCGGTGACCATCCTGGCCGCGGTCGACGCGGCCCGGCTCGACCTCGACCCGGCGTCGGAGCCCATCGGCGTGCTGCGCGTGGCCGGTTTCGCCTCGGCGATCCGGCGCTCGCTCCTGCCGGCCATCGAGGAGCTGCGCCAGACGCACCCCGGCATCGAGGTGCGGGTCCACGAGTACGAGCCGCTGGAGGCCTTCGACCTGCTGGCTCGCGACGACGTCGACCTGGCGCTCGTCTACGACTACGACCTCGCTCCGGTCGACTGGCGCGAGGCACGAGGTCACCCCGCTGTGGGTCGTCGAGTGGGGCATCGGCGTGCCGACGGAGGACCGCCACCTCGGGCTCGCGGACCTCGCCGACCGCGACTGGATCGTCAACTCCCGCAACACCGCCGACGAGGTCGCGCTGCGCACGCTCGCATCCCGCGCCGGGTTCGCGCCGCGCGTCGTGCACCGCATCGACTCCCTGGAGCTCGTCGACGACCTGGTGGTCGCAGGCAGGGGAGTGGCCCTGCTGCCGCGCGGCCGGGCGTCACGGCGCGGGGTCAGCGTCGTACGCCTCACGGACCCGTCGGTCCACCTCAGGGCGTACGCCGTCACCCGCCGCGGGCGCGACGCGTGGCCGCCGCTGCGGGCCGTGGTCGGGCGCCTCGCCCGCTGACGGGTCGCGGTCAGCGCACCATGCTGTTGCCGTGGACCGCGGCGAGGCGCGCCTTCACGCTGAGCAGCGTCTCGATGATGAGGTCCTCGCGGCCGTTGTCGAGCCGGCTGATCGGCACGGCGACGCTGAGGGCGTCGACGGCCTGGTGGCTGAACGGGAGGGCGACGCCGAAGCAGCGCACGCCCATGCACGACTCCTCGCTCTCGGTCGCATAGCCCTGGTAGGCCGCGCGGTCGATGATCTCGAGGACCGCGTCCTTGTCGGTCGTGGTGTTGGGCGTGATCGCACTGATCGACTCGGGCACCAGGGCGCGCCGCGCCTCGGCCGGCATCTCCGCGAGGAGCGCACGACCCAGCGACGTGGCATAGGCCGGCAGCCGGCGGCCGACGGCGGAGTGCATCCGGAGCGGGTGCATCGACTCGCGCTTGGCGGTGTAGATGACGTCGGCGCCGTCGAGGCGGCCGAGGTGCACGGTCTCCTCGGTGGCCGAGGCGACCTCGTCGAGGACCGACTGCGCGCGGGCGAGCACCGGGTCGCCGTCGAGGTAGGCCGAGCTCACCACGAGGGAGTGGATGCCGAGCTGGTAGACGCTGCCGGTCGGGTCGGTCTGGAGCCAGCCGCGGTCGGTCATGGTGCGCAGCAGGGCGTGCAGGCTGCTCTTGGGAATCTGCAGGCGCGTGGACAGCTGGAGCTGGGTGCCGGGGCCGTGGGCGGCGATCTCGTCGAGGAGGTCCAGCGCACGGGCTGCGGACTTGACCGGTCCGGCGGCGCTGGGGCCGACGGCCTCCTTGGTCAGTTCTGCCTGCTGCGTCATGACGGCTCTCCTCGAGGGACTGCGGGGGCACGGGGAGTGTCTGTCCCCCGAGATCACGATAAGCGTACTCCGGGTTCGCATACATGGACACATTTCGACCCCTTGACCAGTGATGCAGGTCACGTATAACCTCGAACCGAGTTCACATAGACGAACGCAGTTCACAAGACCAAGGGGTGCCCGCGTGATCCAGGTTCGATATTCGACGTCGCCGAGCAGTGCGGAGACGGCCACCACGGCGGACCTGCGGGAGAACTTCCTCGTCCCGGACCTGTTCGTCGACGGAGAGGTGCGCGCCACCTACACCCATGACGACCGCATGGTCGTCGGCGGCGCGGTGCCGGGCACCGGCCAGCTCGACCTCCCGGCCTACCCGGAGGTGCTCGGCACGGAGCAGCACCTCGAGCGTCGCGAGCTCGGCGTGATCAACGTCGGCGGTGCCGGCCACGTCCTCGTCGACGGCGAGAAGTTCGAGCTCGACCACCTCGACGGCCTGTTCGTCGGCCGGGGGAGCGACGTCACCTTCGCGGGCGCCGAGGCGGCGTTCTACTGGGTCTCGGCCCCGGCCCACGCGACGTACCCCACGACGGCGCTGGTCCACCGCGAGGTCGAGCCGGTCGCCCTCGGCTCCGCCGACGCCGCCAACGAGCGCAGCCTGTTCCGCTACGTCTGGGGCCAGGACGTCGAGACCTCCGTCCTCCAGTTCGGCGTCACCGTCATCGCCGACGGCTCGGTGTGGAACACCTTCCCGCCGCACCTGCACGACCGCCGCACCGAGATCTACTGCTACGTCGACCTGGCCGAGGACGACCGGATCTTCCACTTCATGGGCCAGCCCGGGCACACCCGCCACCTGGTGCTGCGCAACCGCGAGGCCGTGATCAGCCCGCCGTGGTCCATCCACGCCGGTGCCGGCACCGGGTCGTACGCCTTCATCTGGGCGATGGCCGGGGAGAACAACTGCTACACCGACCTGAGCGCCGTCGCGGTGGAGGACCTGTGATCGACGCGTCCCTCCCCGACCACCCCGGCCTGCGGGGGTCGACCCGCTCGCCCTTCGACCTGCACGGCAGGTGCGCGGTGGTGACCGGGGCCGGACGCGGCATCGGGCGTGCGGTCGCTCTGGGCCTCTCGCGAGCCGGCGCCGACCTCGTCCTGCTGGGCCGCCCGGGCAGCAGCGACGACACCCGCGAGGCCGTGCTCGCGGCCGGCGGCAAGGCCGACGTGGTCGACCTCGACCTCGGCGACCACGACGCGGTGACGCAGGTCGGAGCGGAGGTCGCCGGCTCCCGGCAGGTCGACATCGTGGTCAACAACGCCGGGATCATCGACCGCCAGGACGCCGTCGACGTGGACCGCGCCGAGTGGCAGCGGGTGCTCGACGTCAACCTCAACGGCCTGTTCTTCCTGTGCCAGCAGCTCGGCCGCCCCATGGTGGAGCGCGGGCACGGCAAGATCGTCAGCATCGCCAGCCTGCTGTCCTTCCAGGGCGGCATCCGGGTGGCGTCGTACGCCGCCAGCAAGCACGCCGTCGCGGGCGTCACCAAGGCCCTCGCCAACGAGTGGGGCCCCCGCGGCGTCCAGGTCAACGCGATCGCGCCCGGCTACATCGCCACCGACAACACGACCGCCCTCCGCGAGGACGCCGACCGGTCGCGCTCGATCCTCGAGCGCATCCCGGCCGGGCGCTGGGGCTCCGCCGACGACATCGCCGGCGCCGCCGTCTTCCTCAGCTCCTCGGCCGCCGACTACGTCAACGGCCACGTCCTGGTCGTCGACGGCGGCTGGATGGCCCGCTGAACCCGCACCCAGACCGCACACCCCAGCACCACCCACCACCACTCGGGGCGCACCACCAGAACCAGTCAGTCCCACCGCCGGACCCCGGCACCGAACAGAATGAGGATCGACCATGAAGTCCATCTCCCGACCCACTGCAGCCATGATCGGCCTGACCCTGGCCGCTGCTGCCCTCGCGGGCTGCAGTGAAGAGGCCGGCGGGGCCGACACCGGTGCCGAGGCCGGCGGCTGTGCCCCCGAGGACGTCGTCCTCGTGGGCCAGGTGCGCAACGAGTCCAACCCCTACGAGGCCTCCTGGCTCGACGGCGGCGACGCCTTCGCCGAGCAGGTCGAGCTGACCCAGAAGCGCCTCACCTACGACGGCGACTCCACCAAGCAGCAGGAGCAGATCACCCAGCTGCTCGCCGGTGACACCGAGTGCCTGGTGATGAACATCCTCCCCAACGGCGACTCCGACACCCTGCCGATCGTCGAGGGCGCGCAGGACGCCGGCGCCTACCTCGTCACGCAGTGGAACAAGCCGGCCGACGTCGACGTCACCGAGTACAGCCAGTGGCTGAGCCACATCACCTACAACGGTGTCGAGTCCGGCCAGCAGATCGGCGACGCGCTTGCCGACGCCATCGGTGGCTCCGGCGGCATCATCGCCCTCCAGGGCATCCTCGACACCGGTGCCGCCAAGGACCGCTTCGCCGGTCTCGAGGCGTCGCTGGAGGCCAACCCGGACGTCGAGCTGCTCGACGACCAGACCGCCAACTTCTCCCGTGACGAGGCGCTCGCGGTCACCAAGACGCTGCTCACCAAGCACGGCGACAAGATCAAGGGCATCTGGGCGGCCAACGACGACATGGCCCTCGGCGCCCTCGCCGCGCTGGAGCAGGCCGGCCGCGACGACGTCGCCGTCGTCGGCATCGACGCCGTGCCGGACGCGCTGACCGCGATCGAGGACGGCGCCATGACCGCGACCGTCTCCTCCGACGGTCCGTGGCAGGGTGGCATCGGCCTGGCCATCGGCTACTGCGTGGCCACCGGCGAGCTCTCCGTCGACGACATCGCCGACGAGGACCGCGCCTGGTTCGCCGAGCAGTTCCTGATCACGGGCGACAACGTCGCCGACTTCACCGCTCCCGAGGTCGACGAGTCCGACTTCGAGTGCGACAACGTCTTCAGCCGCTCGCAGGGCGCGATTTCGTGACCATGACATCCCCCGCCCAGGCCGACACCGACGCAGTGGTCGCGCCGCGCCCCCGGCCTCGGCGGGGGGTGTCGCTCCGGGACGCAGGTCCGCCGGTCGCACTGGTCGTCATCTTCGGCATCTTCTCGGTGCTGAGCTCCGACTTCCGCACCGTCGGCAACGTGCAGAACATCATGGACGCGGCCGCGGTCCTCGCCGTCGTGACCTGTGGCATCACCTTCGTGCTGATGATGGGGTCGATCGACCTCTCCGTCCCCGGCGTGATGGGGGCCTCCGCGATCGCGGTGGCCCTCCTCGTCGCCAACAACAGGAACGGCAACGACTGGGGACTCCTCGGCGTCCTCATCGCCGTGCTCCTCGGTGCGGGCCTCGGCTGCCTGAGCGGGATGGCCCTGGTGGTGCTGAAGGTCCCGTCCTTCATGACGACCCTCGGCGTCTCGGCGGTCGGGCTCGGCGTCGCGACGCTGATGTTTGCCGGGGTGCAGCCCAACATCACCGACGAGATGCTCCACGGCTGGGCGGTCAGCCGGTTCCTCGGCCTCGCCCACCTGACGTGGATCGCCCTGGGCTGCGTCCTCGTCGGCTGGCTCATCCAGCGCTACTCCCGCCTCGGCCGCTACGCGTACGCCATCGGCGGTGCCGAGGAGGTGCTCGCCCTGTCCGGGGTGAAGGTGGCCCCCTACAAGGTCGCGGTGTTCACCCTCGCCGGTGCGTTCTACGCGCTGGCGGGCGTGATGGTCACCAGCCAGCTCAGCGCCGGCCTGGTGCAGGCGGGCAAGGGCTACGACTTCGCCGCCATCACCGCCGCCGTCGTCGGCGGCACCCTGCTCACCGGCGGCCGCGGTGGCGTGCTCCACTCCGCGGTCGGCGTCCTCCTCGTCACGGTCCTCACCAACGGCCTCGTCCAGGTCGGGGTCAGCCCCTACTGGCAGGGCGGTGTCCAGGGACTCATCGTCGTCGCGGCCGTCTCGGCCGCCGTCATCCCCCAGCGTCGCAGGAACCAGGTGACCAAGTGACCATCGACCTGCAGGAAGCCCGCGGCGCCAGCGCGCCCGCCCCCGTGCCCGCCCTCGAGGTGCGCGGCCTGGTCAAGCACTACCCGGGCGTCAAGGCGCTCGACGGAGTCGACCTGGTCGTCCACCAGAACGAGGTGCTCGGCCTGGCCGGCGAGAACGGCGCCGGCAAGTCCACGCTCCTCAAGGCCCTCGTCGGCCTGGTCCGCCCGGACGCCGGCGAGATCTGGGTGCGCGGGGAGAAGGTGCGGCTCAAGAGCGTCGTCGACGCGGCGGACCACGGCATCGGCATGGTCTTCCAGGAGCAGTCGCTGGTGCCCAACCTGACGGCCGCCGAGAACATCGTCCTCGGGAGCGAGGGCAGGGGCGTGCGCCGCGGCATCTACCGCTGGGACACCATGCGCACCCTTGCCCAGGCGCAGCTCGACAAGATCGGATCCCACATCGACCCGCTGGCGCGCACCGACTCGCTGACCTTCGCCGAGCGCCAGATGGTGGAGATCGCCAAGGTGCTCCGCATCGAGGAGCGCTCCTCGCACCCGCCCGTGATCATCCTCGACGAGCCCACCTCGGTGCTGGAGTCGGCGGAGATCGAGACCCTCTTCACCCAGGTACGCCGGCTGCGCGAGTTCGCCTCGGTCGTCTTCGTCTCGCACCGCCTCGACGAGGTCCTCGACGTGTGCGACCGCGTCAGCGTGCTGCGCGGCGGCCGGTCGGTGGGGGAGGTGCCCACCGCGGGCGCCGCGCCCGCCGACCTGCACCGGATGATGATCGGTTCGACCGGTTCCGACGACCACTACCACGACACCGTCGCCGTACGCTCCGAGGAGCCGCAGCAGCCGCGGCTCGTCGTGCGCGGCCTGTCCGGCAGGACCTTCCGCGACGTGGACCTCGACGTCCGCGCCGGGGAGATCGTCGGCATCGTGGGCGTGCACGGCTCCGGACGCGAGGACGTGTGCCGCGCGCTGTTCGGCGCCGAGCCGACCGTCTCGGGCGAGGTGACGCTGGACGGCGAGAGGCTCGACCTGTCCGGCACCCGCGCCGCCTGTGCGGCCGGCGTCGGCTACGTCCCGGCCGAGCGGAAGATCGAGGGCATGGTGGGGCCGATGTCGGTCGCCGACAACATGACCCTCACCAAGCAGAAGTCGCGCTGCGCCGGCCCCTTGGTGGTGCCGCAGAAGCAGGCGTCCCTCGTCGACACGTGGATCGAGCGCCTGTCGATCCGCACCCCGCACCGCGGCACCCAGATCGGCCGCCTGTCGGGCGGCAACCAGCAGAAGGTCGTGCTGGCCCGGTGGCTGGTCGCCAACGACATCCGGCTGCTGCTGCTCGACCACCCCACGCGCGGCCTCGACATCGGCGCCCGCTCGGAGGTCTACCGCCTCATGCGCGAGCTCGCCAACAGCGGCGTCGCGACCGTCCTGCTCGCCGACAGCCTCGAGGAGGCCATCGGCATGTCCGACCGGATCATCGTGATGAACGACGGACGGGCGACCACGGAGGTCGCGTGTCCCTCCGGTGGCAAGCCGACCCCCCTCGACCTCGTCAAGGAGATGGTCTGACATGACGACCCCACTCATCGCGGCGCCGGAGTCGAGCCCCGCGGCCGAGCCCGCGATCGTCCGGGGCGGTCCGAGCGTCGCCCAGCGCATCACCTCGTTCATGCCGGTCATCGCGCTCATCGCGCTGCTCGCCGCACTGACGCTCGCGGACCCCGACTTCCTCACCCAGCGCAGCCTCACCGCCGCGGTCCGGACGTCGGCGCCGCTCGTGGTCCTCGCCGCCGGCGCCACCCTGGTCGTGCTGTGCGGCGGCATCGACCTGTCGATCGCCGCCCTGTGCTCGCTCTCCACGGTGTTCTTCGCGATGTGGCTCCCCGACCTGGGCGGGCTCACCCTGCTCGCCGTGGTCGCGGCCGCCGGTGCGATCGGAGCAGTCCAGGGGATCGCGCACGTGCTGCTCCGCATCCCGTCGTTCGTCGTGACGCTCGGCGGCATGAGCATCTTCTCCGCGGTGGCTCTCGTGATCTCCGACGCCGGCCCGATCCGGGTCGTGGACCGCGACTCCACCCGGTGGCTCAACCTCTACGTCGCCGGCTACGTCCCGATGTCGTTCTTCGTGGCGCTGCTCGTGGTCGCAATGATCTCGCTGGTCATCAAGCTCACCCCGCTCGAGACCTTCGTCCGCGCCACCGGCTACTCCGAGTCGGCCGCCCGGCTCGCCGGCACGCCCGTCGACCTGGTGAAGGTCGCCGCGTTCACCATCTCCGGCGCCTGTGCCGGTCTCGCGGCGGTCATGCTCGCCTCCCGCAACTTCAGCGGCAGCCCGACCATGGCCGACAACCTGCTGCTGCCGGCGGTCGCTGCGATCGTCGTCGGCGGTACGGCGATCACCGGCGGCCACGGCTCGCTCTGGCGCAGCCTCGCCGGAGCCCTCGTCGTCACCCTGCTCCGGGTCGGGCTGCCGATCGTCGGCGTCCCGTCGGCCTGGGAGCAGATCCTCTACGGCGCCATCATCGTCGCCGCCGTCGCACTCACCCTCGACCGGTCGAAGGTGCTGATCATCAAGTAGCCCAGACCGCGACCGACCTCCTGCCGCTCCACCACTGACCTGAACACCCGCACCCGGAAGGCCACTCATGTCCGCCGCACCTCAGAACTCCCAGCTCCTCCCCGCCGTCTCCTCGTTCCTCTCGTCGACCCGGCAGCTGCTGATCGACGGCGAGTGGGTCGACGCCAAGGACGGCCAGACCTTCGACACCGTGAACCCCGCGACCGAGCAGGTCCTGGTCAAGGTCGCCCAGGCCTCGGCCGTCGACGCCGACCGGGCCGTGGTGGCCGCGCGCAACGCCTTCGAGGCCGGTTCGCCCTGGCAGCGGATGACGCCGCGCGAGCGCTCGCACCTGCTGTGGCGCATCGGCGACATGATCGACGAGCGGTCCGAGGAGTTCGCACAGCTCGAGTCGCTCGACAACGGCAAGAGCCTCGCCTCGGCCCGCGGAGACGTCGGCGTCGCCGCCGAGCTGTTCCGCTACTTCGCCGGGTGGGCCACCAAGATGGAGGGCACCTCCATCCCGATGTCGGTGCCCGGCCGCGAGTTCCACGCCTACACCCGGCGCGAGGCCATCGGCGTCGTCGCCGGCATCGTGCCCTGGAACTTCCCGCTCACCATGGCCGCCTTCAAGATCATCCCCGCGATCACGGCCGGCAACACGGTCATCCTCAAGCCGGCCGAGCAGACGCCGCTGACGGCCCTGCGCCTCGGCGAGCTGCTGCTCGAGGCCGGTGTGCCCGCCGGTGTGGTCAACGTGCTGCCCGGCTTCGGCGACGCGGGCGCGGCCCTGGTCGACCACCCCGACGTCGACAAGGTCGCCTTCACCGGCAGCACCGAGGTCGGCAAGAAGATCGCGGCCGGCGCGAGCCGCAACCTCAAGAAGGTCTCCCTCGAGCTCGGCGGCAAGGCGCCCAACATCATCTTCAACGACGCCGACCTCGAGGCCGCGATCGCCGGTGCCGCGCTCGCCGGCTACTTCAACGAGGGCCAGTGCTGCGTCAACGGCTCGCGCCTCTACGTCCAGCGCGACGTCTTCGACCAGGTCATCGACGGGGTCGCCGCGGCCGCGAAGGCGATCACGGTCGGCGACGCGTTCGACCCCGCGACCACCATGGGCCCGCTGGTGTCCCAGGAGCAGCACGAGAAGGTCATCGGCTACGTGCGCGGCGCGGTGTCGGACGGCGCCACCCTCGCGGCCGGCAGCCCCGACCCGGCAGCCGACAAGGGCTACTTCTTCTCGCCGACGCTCATCACCGACGTCACCGAGCAGATGGCCGTCCAGACCGACGAGATCTTCGGCCCGGTGATCACCGCGATCCCGTTCGACACCGAGGACGAGGTCGTCGCCGCGGCCAACAACACCGTCTACGGCCTCGCTGCCGGTGTCTGGTCGCGCGACCTCAGCACCGCGCACCGCGTCGGCAGCAAGCTGCGTGCGGGCACGGTCTGGCTCAACACCTGGCACGCCGACGACGTCGTCCTGCCGCGCGGCGGCTACAAGCAGTCGGGCTGGGGTCGTGAGCTCGGCTCGTTCGGCCTCGACGACTACACCGAGCTCAAGACCGTCATCGCAGAGCTCCGGTGAGCGCCTCGGTGAGCGCTCCGGTGGACGCGAGCCCCACAGCCGTCCTGGGCGGCCACCGCATCGTGCCGGTGGTCGTCCTGGACGACCCAGCCAGGGCCGACGCGCTGGGCGCGGCCCTCGTCGAGGGCGGGTTGCCCGTCGCCGAGGCGACGTTCCGCACCCCCGGGGCGGTGGCCGTGCTGCGGCGCCTGGCCGAGCGGGACGACCTCGTGGTCGGCGCCGGCACCGTCCTCACCGACCGGCAGGTCGACGAGGCCGTCGAGGCGGGCGCGCGGTTCGTCGTCTCGCCCGGCCTCAGCGCTGCCGTCGTACGTCGCTGCCAGGAGGTCGGCGTGCCGGTGGTCCCGGGGGTGAGCACGCCCACTGAGATCATGCAGGCACTCGACCTCGGCCTCGACACCGTGAAGTTCTTCCCGGCCGAGGCCAACGGGGGACTCGCGACGATCAAGGCGCTCGCCGCCGCCTTCCCGCAGGTGCGCTTCATGCCGACCGGCGGTATCACCGCCGACACCGCGCCCAGCTATCTCGCCCACCCGTCCGTCGTCGCCGTCGGCGGCAGCTGGATGGTCGCCGGCGACCTGCTCGCCGCCGGCCGGTGGGACGAGGTGGCTGCACGGTGCGCCGCCTCCACCGCCCTCTACCCGTCCGACCTGCAAGGAGCACCCGCATGATCGAGACCCGTCCGGCCGAGGAGTGCGAGCTCGACATCGTCGCGCTCGGGGAGGTGATGCTGCGCCTGGACCCGGGGGAGGGGCGGATCCGCACCGCCCGGCGGTTCGAGGCATGGGAGGGCGGCGGCGAGTACAACGTCGCCCGCGGCATGCGCAGGGTCTTCGGCCTCCGTGCCGGTGTCGTGACCGCGCTGGCCGACAACGAGATCGGCCGTCTCGTGGAGAACCTCGTCCTGCAGGGTGGGGTCGACACCTCGCTGATCCGGTGGGAGGCCTACGACGGCATCGGCCGCACCGTGCGCAACGGGCTCAACTTCACCGAGCGTGGCTTCGGGGTGCGCGGTGCCGTCGGCGTCTCCGACCGGGCCAACACCGCCATCGCGCAGATGCGGCCCGGCACCGTGGACTGGGACGACCTCTTCGGCCGTCGCGGCGTCCGCTGGCTGCACACCGGCGGCATCTACGCCGCGCTCTCGGAGGACGCTGCCGCGGTGGCCGAGGAGGCGATGGCCGCGGCCAAGAAGCACGGCACAGTGGTGTCCTTCGACCTCAACTACCGTCCCAGCCTCTGGGCCGGGATCGGTGGCACCGAGCGCGCGCGCGACGTCAACACCCGGCTCGCCGGGCACGTCGACGTGATGATCGGCAACGAGGAGGACTTCACCGCCGCGCTCGGCTTCGAGGTCGCCCACGTCGACGAGCACCTCACCGCGCTCCCCATGGACAGCTTCGAGGCCATGGTCGCCACGGTCGGGGAGAAGATGCCGTGGCTGCAGGTCATCGCCACCACGTTGCGCACCGTGCACACTGCCAGCGACAACGACTGGCAGGCCATCGCCTGGTCGCCGGAGACCGGCGTGCTCGCCTCGACCGCGCGCGAGCACCTCGGCATCTACGACCGTGTCGGCGGCGGCGACGGCTTCGCCTCCGGGCTCGTCTACGGGCTGCTGGAGGGAGAGCCGCTGCAGCAGTGCCTCGAGCTGGGCGCCGCCCACGGAGCCCTGGCGATGACCACTCCCGGCGACACCTCGATGGCGACGGCTGCGGAGGTACGCGCGCTCGCCGGCGGCGGCAGCGCCCGCGTGCGTCGCTGACCCGCAGCTCCACCTCCACCACCACACCACCCCGGACCAGGTCTGGGTGGCCGGCCCCGTGCGGGGGATCGGCCGCCCAGGCCTGCTTTCATGTATCTGAACCACGGGCGACAAATGTTCATGATTCTGGACAGAGTTCTTGACTCTGTGTGACCTCCGTCATACGTTCGGTCCATCTCCGTGAGCGCTGACCGCACCCGTCGCCCGCCGAGCTCCGCCCCGCCGAGCCCCCAGGGAACGAAGATGACACTGCTCTCCGTACGACGGCGCCGGTCCCGGCGCCTCCACCGCGTCGCGACGCACCTGCTGGCGATGACCGTCGCCCTCGGCGTGGCCGTCCCGCTGTCCGCCACCGCCCCTGCGTCCGCGGCGCCCGGCGACGACGACGTGCTGCGCGTTCTGCTGTTCTCCAGCGGCGACGGCGTGCACGGATCGGTCGCCAACACCCGGGCCGCGGTCCGCGAGCTGTCGAGCTCGCTCGCGGTCGAGCACGGCCTGGACAACAACACCGGCGACCCGGCGCAGGCAGTCGCCGACATCCAGGAGACGACCAGCGCGGCTGCGTTCACCCCGGAGAACCTGGCCACGAAGGACGTCCTGGTCTTCGCCCACACCGCAGGCGTGCTCTTCAACACCGAGCAGCGCGCGGCCCTCGAGTCCTACATCCGGGGTGGTGGCGGCTTCGTCGGGATCCACTACACGGCGTGGTCGCCCGACCAGACCGAGCACGACGTGAACCCCTTCTTCCGTCGCCTCGTGGGCGCCGCCGCCACCGGTCACCCCGAGCCGGCCGGTGGCCAGCGCGGCACCGTGAGCGTCAGTGACACGACCCACCCGTTGACCGCCGGCCTGCAATCCCCGCTCTCCTACACCGACGAGTGGTACGAGTGGGACGTCAACCCGTCCCAGGACGTGCACACGCTGGTGACGGTCGACGAGTCCTCGTTCCCGGGCGGCACGGAGCCGGGCGAGGAGGGCACGACGCACCCGGTGACCTGGTGCCAGAGCATCGACCAGGGCCGGTCCTGGTACTCCTCGCTGGGCCACCACGCCTCGGCCTACACGGCGGCCGACGACGGCGGCAACGCAGGCGACAACCAGGCCGACGACTTCGTGCGGGCGCAGCTGCGCAAGGGCCTGGCCTACTCGGCCGCGCTGCTGCCGGCCGACTGCTCGCCGCCGGCGAAGGACGAGCAGGGCTCGTGGGGCGGCGTCACGCCGTGGCCGCTGGTCCCGATCAACGCCGCGCTGACCTCCGACGGCAAGGTCCAGTCCTTCGGCTCGGTCTCCTCGGGGTGCACCGACGCCAACCGCTACGACTGGGGCGGCAACAGCTGCGTCACCCAGGGCGGCCAGATGGAGATCGACGTCTGGGACCCGAAGGTGGTGCGCACCGTGGCCAACGTGGTCTCCGGTGTCATCCCCAACGCGACCTACACCGACCTGTTCTGCTCGATGCAGGTGCAGATGCCACACCGCCGCGCGACCATGACGGTCGGCGGTGACGACGGACTCGGCGGCAACGCCCCGAACGACTCCGCGATCGGCGTCACGAGCTACACGACCAACTCGGGCCTGCGCAACGAGGCCCCGATGAACGTCCCCCGCTGGTATCCCACCGGCACCACGACGCCCGACGGCTCCGTCGTCGTGCAGGGCGGCGCGCTGAAGGGCGGCCCGGGCGGCCCCGGCGTGCTGACCCCGGAGATCTACACGCCCGGCCAGGGCAGCTCGTGGAAGCTGCTGACCGGAGCGACCAGCGCGGCGGCCTACGGCGACGGGCAGAACGGCCAGCCCGACGAGAACCGCTGGTGGTACCCGCGGGCCTTCGTCGCCCCGACCAACGGCAACATCTTCAACATCTCGGGTACGCAGATGTTCGAGCTCGACCCGTCGGGTGAGGGCGCGATCACGCTGCGCGGCACGCTCGGAGCCGGCACCGGCAACCAGGGCGCCCTGGGCAACCCCGTCGGAGCCACCTCGACCGCCACGATGTACCGCCCCGGAAAGATCCTGCAGGTCGGCGGCGGCACGTGGTCCAACGGCGGCGGCGCCGCCGGCGCCCGCGCCGGCATCACCGTCGACATCTCCGGCGGCACCGCCTCTCCGGTGGTCGCCGCGACCGAGCCGATGACGTACGCCCGGCACTGGCCCACCTCCACCGTCATGCCCGACGGCAACGTCATCGTGACCGGCGGCTCGCGCGACAACAACGGCAACGGCGGCTACGTCACCAACGCCGAGATCTGGAACCCCGACACCGGCGAGTGGACCGTGGTGGAGGTGCCCTACGAGCACGCCCGCCTCTACCACTCGGTCGCCCTGCTCCTGCCCGACGGCCGGATCATGGTGGGTGGTGGCGGCACCCCGGGCCCGCGCAACTACACCGACGTGGAGTTCTACTCCCCGGCGTACCTCTTCGACGGCGACCAGCCGGCGACGCGGCCCGAGGTGACCCAGGTGCCGAAGAAGATCGGCTACGACGGCTCGTTCACCGTGACGTCCGACAGTCCTGTCGAGCGGGTCACCCTGGTCCGCAACGGGTCCGTCACCCACGGCTTCAACAACGACCAGAACTTCCAGGACCTCGCCTTCACCCAGGACGGCAGCACCGTCTCGATCACCTCCCCGGCCAACGGCAGGTACGCACCCCCGGGTGCCTACATGCTCTTCGTCTGGGACGAGGACGGCACCCCGTCGGTGGCCGACATCGTGCAGATCGACCCGCAGGTGAGGATGGACTCCCCGGCCCCGACGGTGGTCGACCAGTTCGAGTACCCGCGGCTCCCGGTCAACTGGCAGTCGAACAACGTGCCGGCCAGCTTCGACGTGGCGCCCGGGAACGGCCGGATGTCCCCGTGGGAGGTCGACTCCCAGGTGGAGCTGATCCGGGCCGCACAGCCCAGCATGGGTGCGCTCGGACTGACCGGCTACCACCTGGCGCTGGGCTCGGGCGGCAGCCTGACCCGCACGCTCGAGGGCCTCGACGTCGGCCGCGAGTACCGCGTGTCGATCCGCTACGCCCGTGACAGCCGGTCCGCCGGCACGGGCCCGGGGGCCGCGCGGCTCCGCGTGGCCGGCCTCGACGCACCGCTGAGCCCGACGACGGCGACGTCCTCGAACACGTCGTTCGACACCTTCGTCGGTGTCTTCACCGCCACGTCGCGCCAGCACGACCTCACCCTGTCGGGCGGTGGTGGCGCCGCCGTCGTGGTCGACGACCTCGTGGTCGTCGGCTCGCAGGCCGCGGTCTCCGACGCCCCGGTCCGCTACGAGTTCGAGGAGGGCGCCGGCACCACCGCGGCGAACCTCGGCACCGACGGCACCGTCGGCGACGCGGTCCTGACCGGCGACGCCGGCTGGAGCGACAGCGGCGTGAACGGCGGAGCGGTCGACCTCCCCGGCGGCAGCAACGCCCATGCCGTCGACCTGCCGGACAACCTGCTCCAGGGCCAGGACACCTTCACCACGGCGTTCTGGGTGCGCCCGGACGCGAAGGCGAACTGGATCGGCCTGTTCCACATCGGTGACGGGCTCGAGGGGGCCGGCAGCTTCTTCCAGGTCCAGATGCAGACCGATGCCGCCGCCGGTGGCACCGGGCTGGCGGCCACCTTCAAGAAGAAGGGCAGCGCCCTCCAGGAGCGGGTCTATGCCGTCCCGACGAAGGACGTCGCGGCCGACCAGTGGAACCACGTCGCGTTCACCCGCGAGGGCTCCACGGGCGTGCTCTACCTCAACGGGGTGGAGATCGCGCGGCGCACCGACCTGACGCTCACCATGACCGACATCGGTCCCACCACCAACAACTGGCTGGGTCGCAACGGCTTCCCCGACCCGTCCCTCGACGGCCGGATGGACGACGTACGGCTCTACACCTCCGCCCTCAGCCCGACCGACATCGCCGCGATGTACGCCGACGGATCGGCGCTGGCCACCACCGTCGAGGTCGCGGTCACCCCGGCGTCGCCGTCGCCCTTCGAGGAGCCGATCACGGTCTCGGCCACGGTCGCCGCCGCGAGCGGCCCCGCGCCGGCGGGTGTCGCCGAGCTCTGGGTCGACGGCGCCCGCCAGGGTGAGCGGGCCGAGGTCGTGGACGGAGCGGTCTCCTTCCCCGAGGTCACACTCGCCCCGCGCGAGCACGACATCGAGGTCCGCTTCCTCGCCGCAGCCGGTTGGCGGGACTCCGCCGCCTCGGTGGTGCACCGGGTGGCGCGTCCCCCGGTGGGTGAAGGCGTGCCGGTGCACTACCGGTTCGACGAGGGAACGGGCACCACGTCGGTCAACTCCGGGTCCGACCCGGCGATCGGCGACGCGGTGCTCCAGGGCAACGCAGGCTGGGTCCCGTCCGCGCAGTACGGCGCAGGCGTGAACCTGCCCGGCGCCGGCCACGTCCGGCTGCCCGACGACCTGACGTTCGGGATGGAGGAGGAGATCACGGTCTCCACGTGGCTGCGTCCCACCGCCCTGCCCAACTGGACCACCCACGTCCAGATCGGCAAGGACACCACGGAGTTCCTGCTGCTCCAGTCGGAGACCGAGAACGGCACCCGGGGCTTCGCGGCCACGCTGCGCGTCGACAACGGCGAGCAGTACCGCATCCAGCTGCCCGGCACCGCCGACGTACCCCTCAACCAGTGGACCCACGTCGTGGTGACCCTGGGTCCGTCGCCCACCGGGGGCGGCACCACCGGGAAGATCTACTTCAACGGTGTGCTGCAGACCGGCGGCACGCGGGACAACATCCCGGTCAGCATCGGCGACATCGGCGAGGGTGGCACGACCGCCAACTTCATCGGCAACGGCAGCTGGAACGACCCGCGTCCCACCGAGCAGGTCGACGACTTCCGGGTCTACGGCTACGAGCTCAGCGCTGCCGATGTCCTCGAGCTGTTCCAGGGCGACGTCAACGTTGCTCCGGTCGGGGCGGCCGACGCCTACGGCACGATGGAGGGCGATCCCCTCGTGGTCGCCGCACCGGGCGTGCTGGCCAACGACACCGACGCCGACGGGGACGCCCTCACCGCGACCGGAGTCACCCAGCCGGACGACGGCGAGGTCTCGCTCGCGGCGAACGGCTCCTTCACCTACACCCCCGACGCGGGGTTCGTGGGCACCGACACCTTCACCTACCAGGCCACCGACGGCACCGCGTCGTCGGGAGCGACGACGGTGACGATCACGGTGGAGGAGGAGCTGCCGACCAACGTGGCCCCGGTCGCGGCGGCGGACGCCTACGACGCCGTGGGCGGCGAGCCGCTGGTCCTGCCGGCGCCCGGTGTCCTCGCCAACGACACCGACGCCGACGGCAACGTCCTGACCGCCACTGACATCACCCAGCCGGCCAACGGCGAGGTCGACGTCGCGGCAGACGGCTCCTTCACCTACACCGCACCTGCCGGGTTCTCCGGCAAGGACGTGTTCACCTACCGGGCCGACGACGGTGAGGACGTGTCCGCCCCCGCGCGGGTGACGATCACGGTGAAGTCGCCCGCGGTCACCGCGGTGGCGGGGGTGGCACTGCCGATCGCCTACGGCACGGTGGGCACGGTGTCGGTCGCGGTCTCGCCCGCGACGGCGACCGGGTCGGTGGAACTGAGGAAGGGGACCGAGGTGCTGGCCACGGCGACGGTCGCGGACGGACGCGGGACGCTCGTGCTGGCCGCGAAGTCCCTGCTGCCCGGTGTCCACGACCTGACCCTGCGCTACGGCGGCGACGCCGACCACAGGGCATCGACCTCGGTGGTGCGGGTCCAGGTGGACAAGGTGGTCCCGACGGTCGAGGTCACCGCCGCCAAGGCGAAGAAGGGCAAGGGCGTCATCACGGTCTCGCTCACCACGGACCACGGCGTACCGGTGACGGGTCAGGTGCGGATCGCGATCGACCGGGGGGCGACCCTGACGGCGACCGTGACCGGCGGCAAGGCGGTGTTCGAGCTGCCGAAGGTGCCCGCGGGCAACCAGGCCACGCTCACCGCCACGTACCTCGGGAGCGACCTGGTGCAGCAGGCCTCCGTGCGGACCACCGTGCGGTTCCGCTAGGCCGCGCACAGCACGAGGCCGGCAGCTCCGCACGGAGCTGCCGGCCTCGTCGCTGTCGGGTCGGACGCCTCAGTCGTCGGCGAGGGCGGCGACCACGCCGGCTCGGCTCGCGTCCTCGCTGGCGAGGACCCCGCCGTTTGGCGACGATGTCGGCGGTGATCTCGGTGAAGACCATGCGGACGTCCTGGCGGCGCGCGCCCAGGATCTCCACGGCGCTGTCGGCCACGGCCTTGGCGAAGTCGCGACGCTGCTCGACGGTGCGGCCGCGCAGCAGCTCGACGGTGATGTTGGGCATGGGGGTGGTTCCCTTCATTGCTGGAGGGCCGTTCCGTGGCGTTCACGCGCAGGACCTCGATTCGGTGATGCGAACGACCGTACGCGTAGTTCACATCCTTGACAACAGTTCGACAGGCTGGTTGTGTGAGGGGCGCCACCTCGACACTGCCGCCATCCCGCCGGAGCCCCCATGGACTGCACCCGCACCAGCCTGCGGGCGTCGGCGTCCGGGCTCCTCGCCGCGACCGTGGTGCTCCTCGGCGTCGCTCCCGCCGCAGCCCACGTCACGCTGACCCCGTCCAGCACGGCGGCGGGCTCCACGGCCGCGGTGCGGATGCAGGTGCCGCACGGCTGTGAGGGCTCGGCGACGACCGAGGTCGCCGTCCGGATGCCCGCGGAGGTCACCGAGGTCGCGGCCGTGAGCAGCGAGGGGTGGCGCGCCGAGCACGCCGGCGGCACGGTCACCTTCCGTCCTGACGACCCGCTGCCCGACGGGGCCGAGGATGCGGTCGAGTTCTCCGTGCGCCTGCCGGACGACGCCGGCGCGACGCTCGTGTTCCCCGTCGTCCAGCGCTGCGAGGAGGGCGAGGCCGCCTGGACCGAGGTGGCCGCCGACGACGCGAGCCGCGAGGCGCTGGAGATGCCCGCACCCGTCATCGTGGTGACCGCCGGCGCTGGCTCCGAGCAGCTGATGACCCTCGGGGCCGCCGGCGCGCTGGCCGCGGGATGCCTCGTCGCCGGTGGCGTCCTGCTGCTGCGTCGCCGCCGCGCATGACGTACGTCGCGCTCCGCCGGGCCGCGGCTCGGTTCCTCCTGCTCCTGCTGGGCTGCGTCCTGGTGCTCGGGGCTGCCGCGCCGGCGTCCGCCCACGCGACGTTGATCGGCACCGACCCAGCCGAGGGCACGGTTCTCGACACGGCCCCGGAGCGGGTCACCTTCACCTTCGACGAGTCGGTGATCGGGGTGCCCGCGGGCATCCGGGTCTTCGACGCGACGGGGGAGGAGGTCGCGTCGTCGGCGACCGTGCGCGAGGCCGAGCTGCTCGTGGACCTCGAGGAGGAGGTCGGTGAGGGCACGCTCGTCGTCGTCTGGCGGCTCGTCTCCGCCGACGGGCACCCGATCGGCGGTTCGCTGAGCTTCTCGGTGGGCGCCCCGAGCGACGTGGTGGACGTGCCGACGAGGGATGCGGACCGCGACACCGAGGCGCCCCTGCTGCTCAGCCAGGTCCGCTGGCTGGGCTACGTCGGGCTGCTCGTGGCGGCGGGCGTGGCGATCTTCTCCGTGCTGTTCCTGTCCGGCGGACGGGAGGCCGACACGTCGCGCCGGCGGCTGCGCACCGCGGTCCGGCTCGCCGCCGGGCTGGCCACCGTCTGCTGGCTGGTCGCCGTGCCGCTCGTCGCGCTCTACCAGCTCGGGGTGCCGGCCTCGTCGCTCGGCGATGCGTCGACCTGGTCGGCGCTCGCAGCGGCCGAGTACGTCGTACCGGCCGCCGTGGTCGCCGGCCTCGCCCTCGCTGCTCTGGCCCTGCCCGCATCGTCGCCGGACCGCACGCGCTCGGCCCTGGTCCTGTGCGGCTGCGCCCTCGCGCTGGCCGCACCGGCGTTCACCGGCCACACCCGCGCGACCTCGCCCGCGGCTCTGGTGGTCGGCGTCGACGTGCTGCACCTCGTCGCCGGCGCGGTGTGGTTCGGGGGACTGGTCGCGATGGCGCTCGTCCTGGCCGAGCTCGCCGCGCGCGACGACTCCGGCGCGACCACGCTGAGCCGCTTCTCCACGTCGGCGTCCGGCGTCCTCGCGGTGCTCGTGGTCACCGGCACCCTGGGCGCGTGGCGCATCGCCGGGTCCTGGGACGCGCTCCTCGACACGGGCTACGGAGGACTGCTGCTGGTCAAGGTCCTCATGGTGCTGGTGGCCGTCGCCATAGCCGGGTGGAACCGCTTCTCGCTGCTCCCGCGGCTCCGCGCGGCGGCCCGCCGCCGCGACCGGCGCGGCGCGGCCGGCGTCCTGGTGCGGACGACGCTGGCTGAAGCGGGCGTCCTCGTCGCCGTGCTCCTGGTCACCGGCTTCCTCGTGGACCGGAGCCCCGAGCCCGCGGTCGCCGTCGCCGCGCCGGCGACCGACAGCGGCAGGGCCGAGCAGTCGGTGGACCTCGACGGGATCTCGGCGGTCGTCTCGCTCGACCCGGCGGCGGTGGGGCCTGTCACGGTGACGATCGAGATGACCGACGAGGCGGGCCGGCCAGCGGAGGGTCACGAGGCCCCGCGCATCAGCCTGTCGACGACCGACCTCGACCTCGGCGTGGTCGCGCTGGGCAACCTCGGTCCGGGGATCTACTCGGGCGAGGTGGTCATCCCGACCGCGGGCACGTGGGAGGCACAGGTGTCGCTGCGCACGACCGAGTTCGACAACCCGGTGAAGACGGTGGCCTTCGACGTGCGCTGACCGACAGCGGCCTCAGTCGTCGGCGGCGTCCGCGGTCGCCTCGGTCACCTCGGCCTCGCTGAGGCCCAGCGCCGGGGCGAGCACGGCGGCCTGCTTCGACGGCGCCTTCTTGACGGGCGCCTTCCTGGCAGGGGTCTTCTTCGCCGGCGCCTTCTTCGCCGCAGACTTCGCCGCAGACTTCGTGGCCTTCTTCGCCGGGGCCTTCTTCGCGGGAGCCTTCGTGGCGGGCTGGGTCGGCACCGCCACCTCGTCGGCCTCGTCGAACGACGCCAGGGCGGCGGGGAGCGACGGGGTGGGGGCCGACGTGAGCGGCACCTGGTCGGCAGGGATCTTCTTCGCCGGTGCCTTCCGCGCCGTGGCCTTCCTGGGGGCCGTCACCGTGGCCTGCATCGGGTCGACCTGCTCCGCCTGCTCCGCCGGACCGGCGGTCTCGGACGTGGGCTCAGGCACGGTGACCGGCGGCACGGTGACCGACGGAAAGCTCGACGACGCGTGCTGCGGTGCCGGACCACCGGCCCGCTCGACGGCCCAGCCGACCACGCGAGCCGTCGTACGCACCCCCACCCTGGCGGCGCCGAGGGTGAGGCCGACGGTCCGGCCGGCGAGGGACCCGGCGGTGTGGACGGGGTGGGTGACGGCGTGGGCGGCCTTGATGACGGCGTTCACGGTGAGTTCCTCTCGACGGCGGGTCGGTCCAGTACCCAGATCCCGGGGACTCCAGACCGTGGCGTGCGCCACTCCCGGAGCGCCACCGCTGTAGGGGTGGGGGAGAGCGGTACGCGACGCGTGCCACGCGCCGCGCTGGGTACGGCAACGGTGGCGCGCCGTCCGACCGGCGCCGAGAGGAGCACCACCATGACCGAGCACACGCACGTGGACACCGACGCGAGCACCGAGAGGACCCACAGCGGCTCCCCGGTCCAGGCCGCGTCCGCGCTGGTGGGCACCGCGTTCCTGGTCGTCGGGGTCCTCGGGTTCATCCCGGGCATCACGACGCCGTACGACGGCCTCCGCGCCGCCGGCCACCAGTCGCACGCCGAGCTTTTCGGCCTGTTCCAGGTCTCCACCCTGCACAACGTCGTGCACCTGCTGTTCGGCGTCGCCGGCATGGTGCTGGCCCGGACGTGGTCGGCCGCACGCGGCTTCCTCGTCGGCGGTGGCGTGGTCTACCTGGTCCTGAGCCTCTACGGGGTGGTGGTCGACCAGCAGTCGCAGGCCAACGTCGTCCCGCTCAACACCGCCGACAACTGGCTGCACCTCGTCATGGGCATCGGCATGATCGCCCTGGGTGTGGCGCTCGCCAGGCGCAGCGCGACCACGCACACGAGCTGACGCGCGCGGCGCCACCACCGCAGCACGACGCCGGGCCGCCCCAAAGGGCGGCCCGGCGCGGTGGTGGTCGATCAGGACTGGGTCTGGGAGCGGACCTCGTCCACACCCGACTTGCCCTCGGACTTCACGTTCTCGGCGCTCTGGGTGGCCGAGTCCTTGACCTCCTGGGCGGCCTCGGTGGCCGTCTCCTTGAGGTCCTGCGCGACGTCCTGCGCGACCGACTTCGCCTGGTCCACGAACGGCTGGCCGTGCTCCTTCGCGGCGTCGACGACGTGCCCGGCCGCCACGGCCTCCTTCTCGGAGGCGGGGATCAGCGCGGAGACGATCATCCCGGCGCCGAAGGCCACCAGGCCCGCGGCGAGGGGAGCGCCCTGCACCTTGTCCTGGGCGCCGCTCACCGTGTCGTGGGCGGTGCCCTTGACGGAGTCGACAGCGCCCGTCGCCGAGTCCTTCGTGGACCCGGCCGCACCCGACGCCGCACCCGACGCGGATGACGTGAGTCCATGCGCGGTGCCCATCACCTTGTCGCGCATGCCGCGCACGCGGCCGCGTGCGGCCTCCTTGCGCCGCTCGACGATGGCCGACGGGCTGACCCGGTCCTGCAGTGCATCGACGTCGGTCGTCATCGACTGACGGGTCTGCTCGATCTCCGCCCTCAGTTCTTCTGTGCTCTGGCCCATGCTGCGTCCTCCTTGAGTGTCTGCTGCGTCTCGGGCAGCTCCGGGTGTGCGTTCTTGAGCTCCTTGCGGCCGCGGGCCGCGAGCACGGCGCCGACGATCGCCCACAGGAGCGTGACGATCAGGAACGCCAGCTCGACCGGCATCCAGTTGTCGAGGAGGTAGGCGAGGGCGAACGAGCCCAGGATCAGGGCGAGCAGGCCGGCGACGCCGGCACCGCCGAGCATCCCGGCTCCCTTCCCGGCCTTGGTGGCCTCCTCCTTCAGCTCGGTGCGCGCCAGCTCGAGCTCCTGCTTCACCAGCGTGGTGAGGTCGCTGGTGAGGTCACCGACGATCTCGCCCAGGCTGCGGCTGTCACCCGTGCCCGGCGTCGCGGTGTGCACGCCGGCGGACAGGGGTTCCGCCGGCGGGGCTCCCACCATCGGGTCCACTCCCGACGGCCCGGTCACGGCGTGTCCTGCGTCCGCTGGCCGGGAAGCCCGCTCGACGTGGAGCCGGCGCTGCTCGGGGTGCTCACCGTCGCCGGGGTCACCGGGGTGTCGTACCCGGTCGTGCCCGGTCGGTCGGTGCTGGACTCGGTGCTCGACTCGGTGGTGGGCCACGTCGCAGTGGGCTCACCCGCGAGGGCTGCGGACCCGCTGGCGGTCGCCATCGGACCGGTGCCGACGCCGGTGCCGTACGTCGTCCCGGCGGTGTCGGTCGTGCCGGTCGTGCTGCCGGAGTCGGCGAGCGAGGCCGCGGCCGCGCCGTCGGCAGTGGCACGGAACAGTCGTCCCGCCACCACGCCTGCGGCGAGCGCGCCCAGCAGGAACGTGCCCGGGCGGCGTCGCGCGAAGTCGCGGGCGTCGTCGAGCAGCTGCGAGGGCTCGCGGTTCTCGAGGTGGGTGCCGAGCGTGCGCACCCGGTCGGACACCTCGCGGGCGAGGTCGGTGGCCATGCCCTGTGCGGGGCCCTGGCCCTCGGCCATCTGCTGCAGGTCGTCGCCCAGCGTGCGCAGGGTCTCCGACAACCGGTCGCGACCGGTCGTCGCCTGGTCGTTCAGCTGGCTCGTCACCTGCTGCCTGGCGTCGCCCACGACGGAGCGTGCCTGCTCTGCCGCGGTGCCTGCGACGTTGAGCGCCTCGTCCTTCGCCGTGCCGGCCACGTGCTTGCCCTGGTCGGCGGCAGTCGAGGCGGTCTCCTTCGCCTTGTCCGTCGTGGTGGTCTCGCTCGAACCCGTGCCGGCCGTGGTGCTGCCGGTCGTGCTCGTGCCGGTGGTGCCGGTGGTGCCGAGACCTGTGGTGCTGTCTGTCGGGTCGCTGCCGTAGGTCGTCATGCGTCCTCCTCGTGTGCGTCGGTTCCTGCGTCTGGGTCGGGGTCCGGGTCGCCCGCGGGCTGGGAGTCCGGGCTGAGCTGCTCGGTGTCCGGCTCCGCGCCGTCCGGCGTGGGGGGATCCGCGTCCTGGTCGTGCGTCTGGGAGTCCTCGGTCATGGCGCTCGGTACCCACCGATCCGGGGCGCACTCCACCCTCTTCACCCCTGCGGAGGGGGAACGGGCGAAGATGCATGAGCAGGGCGGAACCGGGCAACATGGGGGGATGCCCGCACTGCTGCGTGACTCCCACTCGTCCCCCCGGCGCGGCTACGCCGACCTCTCACCGGAGGAGGTCGAGGACATCGGGCGCCGCCTCGACGCCGTGCGCCAGCAGGTGCTGGAGAGCCGTGGCGCACGCGACGCGGCCTACATCCGCCGCCTCATCGCGGTGCAGCGCTGCCTCGAGGTCGGCGGCCGGGTGGTCCTGCTGGGAAGCCGGAGCCGGTGCGCGTGGTGGCTGGGCACCGCCTCGCTCGCGCTCTCCAAGATCCTGGACAACATGGAGATCGGGCACAACGTGCTGCACGGCCAGTGGGACTGGATGCGCGACCCGCGGATCCACTCCTCGACCTGGGACTGGGACCACGCCTCGGCGCCCGAGCACTGGCGTCGGGCGCACAACGACCGGCACCACGTGAACACCAACGTGGTCGGCAAGGACAACGACCTCGGCTACGGCATCCTGCGGGTCGACGAGGCCCAGGAGTGGGAGCCGCGCCACCTCGCCCAGCCGCTGTGGAACCTCGTCAACGCGCTGATCTTCGAGTACGGCATCGCGATGTACGACCTCGACCTCGGCGAGTCCCTGCGGAGCGGATCGGGCTTCTCGCCCGAGCAGAAGGCAGAGCTGCGCTCGACGGCCCGACGGGTCGGTCGCAACGCGTTCCGCGACTACGTGCTGCACCCGGCGCTCTCGGCCCCGACCGGGTCGGCCCGCACGACCTTCACCGCCAACGTCGTGGCCAACCTGGTCCGCAACGTGTGGAGCCACTCGGTGATCATGTGCGGCCACTTCCCCGAGGGGGTGTCGACGTTCGAGGTCGACGACCTCGACGAGGACGAGACGCGAGGGCGGTGGTACCTCCGCCAGATGCTGGGCTCGGCCGACATCTCCGGGCCGTGGCTGCTGCACGTGCTCTGCGGGAACCTCTCGCACCAGATCGAGCACCACGTCTTCCCCGACCTGCCGAGCAACCGCTACCGCGAGATCGCCGGGCCGGTCCGGCAGGTCTTCGAGGACCACGGCCTGACCTACCACAGCGCGCCGCTGCTGCGGCAGGTCGCCAGCGCCTGGCACAAGGTGGTCCGGATGTCGGTGCCGCCGCGGCGTCGGCGACGCATGCGCTGAGTCCACGCTGGGCACCTGTGGCCATGACGGGGCTTCACGCGGGGGCGCGGCGGACGGGCGACCACGGGCTCGTGCCCGACTTCGTGCCCGGTGGTGACCTCACGGTCGGCGTCGAGGAGGAGCTGATGGTCGTCGACGCGGCCGGTGAGCTGCTCGGTGCCGACGCCGAGTCGCTGGTCGCCCGGGCCTGTGACGCCGGCTCGCCGGCGGGGGTGGTCACCAGCGAGGTGTACGTCGACCAGGTCGAGCTCAACTCACCGGTCTGCCGGTCCGCCGAGGAGGTCCTCGCGTCGCTGCGGCAGCTGCGCGCGGCCGTCTCCGCCGACGGGGCACGCCTGATGGCCGTCGGCGTGCACCCGACGGCACCGCTCGGCGGGGCGGTGATCGCATCGTCGCCGCGCTACGACCGCATCGTCGACGAGTACGCCGGCCTGCTCCGCACCCCGACGGCGGCCCTCCAGGTCCACGTCGGTCTCCCCGACGAGCGGACACTCATGATGGCCTACCGGGGGCTGCGGCACCGGATGCCGCTCCTGCGCGCCCTCGCCGCCGGGACGCCGTACTGGCACGGGGTGGACTCCGGGCTCGCGTCCACGCGGTCCGCGATCCTGCGCTCCTACCCACGCACCACCCTGCCGCCGCTCCTGACCTCGTGGGACGACTACGTCGCCCGCACCGAGGCGATGACCGCGGCGGCCGAGGCGCCCGACCACACCTATGTCTGGTGGGAGATGCGGCCGCGTCCCCTGCTCGGCACCCTCGAGGTGCGCCTCATGGACGCCGTCCCGTCGCTGGCGGCCGTGGCCGGGCTGACCGCCCTCGTCCAGGGCATCGCGCGGTGCGCCATCGAGTCGCCGGACGCCGTCGACCTGAGCGACGACGTGCTGGCCGTCAACGACCACCGCGCCATGCGTCACGGGCTCGAGACCCGCGTCGTCGACGTCGACCAGAGCCTGCGACCCCTGCGCGAGGTGGCCGCCCGCGTCCTGGTGGACGCGCGGGCGGCACTCGCCGCCGACGGCCTCGACGCTCCACTGGACGCCGTCGAGGCGATGCTCCTCGGCGAGGCCGAGCCCGATCGGCAGCGCCGACTGGTCGCCGAGGGCGGGATGCCCGCGCTCCTCACCGACCTCGTCGCCCGCACCGCCGACCTGGAGGGCTGAGCGTCCCTGCCCCTCAGAGGCGGTGGACGGGCTCACGCAGCAGCCACCAGCCCGCGACCCACGCCGCCGAGGCGGCCATCAGCTCGACGGCAGCTCGGTGAGGGCCAGCGCGATCAGGGAGGCCACCGCCACCGAGCCGAACGCGTCGAGCGTGCTCACCGCGAGACCGGCTCCGAGCGCACGGCCACGTCCACGTCCACGGCCGCGCGCCGCCGCGCGTCGAGTGCGGAGGAACGGCGGGAGAGGCGCTCGTCGAGCACCGCGGCGGCCTCGGCGGTGCGCCCGGCCATCGCGAGGGCGTGGACGAGCGTGTCCTCGACGACCTCGCGCTGCGCCTTGCTGCCGCCGAGCGGGTCCATCGTGGCGACCACCGCGGTGAGCGTGGCCGACGCGGCGTTCCAGCGCTCCTCGACGACCGCCACCAGGCCGGTGCACAGCGGCGAGACCACGTCGCGGAAGACGCGGTCCTCGCTGCGCGAGGCCTGCTCGGCCAGCCGGGTGAGGGCGCCCGCGTCCCCGTCGGCCGCGAGCAGGACGGCGCCGTGCATCGCGGCGAACGGGGTCGGGGGAGCGGAGAGCCAGTCCTTCGGTGCGGCGGCCCGGACCTCCCTGACCGGCAGGTCGTCGGTCCAGGCGCCGGTGACCCGGCCGCGCCACAGCAGCGCGCCGCTGTCGACCACGACCCGGCTGCCGCTGACCACGGACGGCGCGAGCTCGCGCCGGTAGCGACGGCGTACGGCCTCGACGTCGTCCTGCATCAGCTCGTGGAGGGCGGCGTGCCAGGAGAAGTGGGAGCGGTGGTTGGCCTCGGGGCCACGGGTGCGGATCCACTCGTCGAGCCAGGTGAGCCCCTCGGTGTGCCGGCCGGTCTCGTAGAAGACGTGGGCGCGGGCGTGGACCGCGTGGCCGGAGGCCGGCTCGACGGACAAGGCGTAGGAGGACAGGTCCTCGGCCTCGCCCCAGCGCTCCTGGTCCTGGCGGACGAACGCGAGCTGGCCGGCGTACCACCAGTCGTCGCCGTAGGAGCGGCCGAGCGACTCGACCAGCTCGGCGGTCTGCGTGCCGCTGGTGAGTCCGCCGAAGGCGACGGTGGGTACGGCGACACTGACCGCCAGCGCGTCGCGGGGGAAGAGCCGCACGTGGCGCAGCAGGGCCGCCGCGCCCGTCGGCTCGTCGGAGCGCAGGCGGGTGGTGACGGCGTCGAGGAAGCTGGACTCCCGGTCGTCGAGGTGGCGCTCGGCCGCGGCGCGGTGCGCGGCCCGGAGCGAGGCACGCCAGTGCGTGGTGGCGCCCCACTCGTGGCCGAGCAGGGCCAGGGCGGCGTGCGCCTGGACGAAGCCCGGGTCGGCGGCGACGGCCTCGGCGAGACCTTCCTCGACGCCGTCCTGGAGGCGCAGCAGCCGGCCGAGGGCGGCGTTGTAGCGGCGCGCGGCGCGGCGGTTGGTGGAGAGGGTCAGGCCGTAGGGGTCGACGGGCCGGCGACGGGACTCGCCGTGCATCGAGCGGGCCACCACACGGGCGACGTCGTAGGCCTGCTCACGGATCTCCGGCATCGCCGTGGACTCCCACAGGTTGCCGCGGCGCAGCGACCCGACGGCGAGGAACGGGCGGGTCTCGGGCAGGGTGCCGACGATGCGGCCGTCGTCGGCGGTGTCGATGCCGAGACCGGCCGGGCCGGGTCGCACCAGGCCGGTGCGGGTCAGGCGGGTGAGCAGCGGGTCGGCGGCGACGGAGCCCACCGGGCCGGTGCAGTTGACGACCGCGGACACGCTCAGCTCGGTGCCGTCGTCGAGCGTGACGTGCAGTGCCTCGTCGGTGGGGCGGACCGCCGCGATCGTGCCGCGGTGGCGCCGGAGCCGGCCGGCCGAGGCGACCTGGTCGAAGCGCGCACGGGTGGCCGGCGCCATCCGGTGGCGGTGGACGTCCCAGGTGCGGGCGTCCTCGGCGAGGAAGCGGCGCTTGTCGGCGTCGGACAGGCCGCGCCAGAGCTGGGCCGTCACCGGGCGCAGGCCGTCGACCGCGGCCCGCCAGTCGCCGGTGCCGGCCACCGTCTCCTCCACGTGCCGGGCCAGCGTGGAGCGAAGGGAGTCGAGGCCCTGGGTCCGGGTGACGCCGGGCGGCGGCGGGACCGGGGGCGTCGTCGGGAGCACGTGGTGCTGCGGCACGACGTCGTTGCGCGACACGACGTGGACGGTGCGGCCCGGCCGGTCGGCGCTGATCGCGAGGTCGACCATGGTGAGGCCGGACCCGAGCATCAGCACGTCGCCGTCCTCCGGGATGGCCTGCGTCCACGGGTCGGCGACGAGGCGCGGGTCGGCGGCGAGCTCGGGGGGCGCCCAGTGGGTGCCCGGCCGGCTGCCGGTGGCCAGTACGACGGCGCGCGCCTCGATCCGCTCGCCGTCGGAGAGCTCGACGACGAAGCCGGTTCCGGACCCGGCGATGTCGACGACCTCCACGCGACGTCGTACGAGTCGGGCGTTGCCGGGGAACTCGGCGGCGGTGGTGAGCAGGCTCTCGACGTAGCGGCCGAAGACCGCGCGAGGCGCGAAGTCGTGGGGCTGGAAGCCGGGGTCGTGGTGGTTGCGCAGCCAGCGCAGGAAGTGCTCGGGGTCGCGCGGGAACGCGCTCATGCCCGAGGCGGGGACGTTGAGGAGGTGGCGCTCGTCCGTCGTCGAGTAGGCCTGGCCGCGGCCAGTGGTGGGCACGGGGTCGAGCAGCTCGACGCGGAAGCGGGAGGAGAGCGCGGTGACCAGGTGGGTCGCGACCAGCGTGCCGCCGGCCCCTGCCCCGACCACCACGACCCGACAGTCGCCCTCGTTCGTCGCCATCGCATGACCCCTGTCCCAATAGTCAAGTGAGTTACTGGACTAACATAGCAAGGGTGCGCCGCTCGGCACGAGTCGGTGGCGGCGTGTCAGACGTTCTTGCGCATGACGACACGGGGAAAGCCCGCCGACGTCGCGTCGGTCCGGGCGGCGAGCTCGAACCCGGCGTCCTCGAAGAGCTTGCGGGTGCCGACATAGGCCATGGTCAGGTCGACCTTCATCCCGTCGTTGTCGACGGGGTAGCCCTCGGCGACCGGCGCGCCCTGCTGGGCCGCGTAGGTCACCGCGCCGTCGAGCAGGACGTGCGAGATGCCGCGCCCGCGGTGCCCGGGGCGCACCCTGATGCACCACACCGACCACGCCGCCTGGTCGTCGACGTGCGGGATCTTCGTCGAGCGCGCGAAGGGCAGGTCGGCGCGCGGGGCGACCGCCGCCCAGCCGACGACCTCATCGCCGTCGTAGGCCAGGACGCCCGGCTTCGTGCGCCTGCGGGTCAGCTCCTCGACGAACGCCCCGCGCTGGACCCCGACGAGCGCGCGGTTGTCCTTCGCCGGGATGCGGTGGCTCAGGCACCAGCACACGCTCGAGGTGGGGTTCTTCGGGCCGACCATCGTGCGGACGTCGTCGAAGCGCGCGTGCGTCGCCGGCACGACGCGGAAGCCGTGCCGCTCGACCAGGGGCGTGGTGGCCATGGACGCCACGCTAGACCGGACCGCGGACGGCCTGTGTGGACCGGGCGTCTTGAATGGCGCCATGGAGTCGATGCGGAGGATCGGGCTGCTGGGCGGGATGAGCTGGGAGAGCACCGCGCTCTACTACCGGCTGCTCAACGAGGACGTGCGCGACCGACTCGGCGGCTTCCACTCCGCCCGGCTGGTGATGGCCTCGGTGGACTTCGCCGAGGTCGAGGCGCTGCAGGTCGCCGGCGACTGGGCGGCCGCGGGCGCGCTGCTGGCCGACGAGGCCCGCGCCCTGGAGGCGGCGGGTGCCGCGTGCGTGGTGCTGTGCACGAACACCATGCACAAGGTGGCCGACGCGATCGAGGCGGCCGTCAGCATCCCGCTCATCCACCTGGCCGACGTCACCGCCGATGCGGTGCGGACGGCGGGGGTTGGCACGGTCGCCCTGCTCGGCACCCGCTTCACGATGGAGCAGCCGTTCTATGCCGACCGGCTGCGCTCGCACGGCGTGGAGGTCCTCGTCCCGGAGCCCGACGACCTCGCACTGGTCCACGAGGTGATCTACGACGAGCTGGTGCTCGGCGTGGTCCGCGACGAGTCCCGGGCGGCGTACGTCGACGTGGTGCGGCGCCTGGTCGACCGCGGCGCCGGGGGAGTGGTGCTCGGCTGCACGGAGATCGAGCTGCTCGTCGGCCCCGGCGACGTCGACGTGCCCGTCTTCGCGACCACGGCGCTCCATGCGCGCGCCGCCGTCGACTTCGCGCTGGCTGGCGTGATCGGGAACAACGCAGGTGATTGAGCGTTGAACCAGTCATGAAGAAGATGGGCTTCCTGAACTTCGGCCACTGGACCGACTCGCCGCAGTCGGCGGTGCGGACCGCCTCCGACACCCTCCTGCAGTCGATCGACCTCGCGGTCGCAGCGGAGGAGCTCGGCGCCGACGGTGCGTACTTCCGCGTGCACCACTTCGCGCGCCAGCTCGCCTCGCCGTTCCCGCTGCTCGCCGCCGTCGGCGCGCGCACCAGCCGCATCGAGATCGGCACCGGCGTGATCGACATGCGCTACGAGAACCCGCTCTACATGGCCGAGGACGCCGGCTCCGCCGACCTCATCTCGGGCGGCCGGCTGCAGCTCGGCATCAGCCGTGGATCACCGGAGCAGGTCGTCGACGGCTGGCGCTACTTCGGCTACCAGCCCGCCGAGGGCGAGGACCAGGCCGACATGGCACGCCGCCACACCGAGGTGTTCCTCCAGGTGCTCGAGGGCGAGGGCTTCGCCCAGCCGAGCCCGCGGCCGATGTTCCCCAACCCTCCGGGCCTGCTGCGCATCGAGCCGCACTCCGAGGGTCTGCGCGAGCGCATCTGGTGGGGCGCCGCCTCCGACGCGACCGCCCGCTGGGCCGCCGAGAAGGGCATGCACCTGATGAGCTCGACGCTCAAGGCCGACGAGACCGGCGAGCCCTTCCACGTCCAGCAGCGCAAGCAGATCGAGGTCTACCGCGAGGCCTGGCGCGCCGCCGGTCACGAGGGCGAGCCGCGGGTGTCGGTGAGCCGGTCGATCATGCCGATCACGACCGACCTGGACCGGATGTACTTCGGCCACGAGGGCACCAGCTCCGACCAGTTCGGCCAGATCGAGGCCAACCTGCGCGCGGTCTTCGGCAGGACGTACGCCGCCGAGCCGGACGTGCTGGTCAAGGAGCTGGCCGACGACGAGGCGATCGCCGCCGCCGACACCGTGCTGCTCACGGTGCCCAACCAGCTCGGCGTGGACTACAACGCCCACATCCTCGAGTCGGTCCTCACCGCGGTGGCGCCGGACCTCGGCTGGCGGTGAGCCTCAGGGGGCGGCCGACCGCAGCTTCTCGAGCAGCGGGCCGGCCGCCTCGTCGAGGAAGCGCTGCTGTCCCTCGTCGCCGATCTGCACCATCGCCACGTCGGTGAAGCCGGCCTCCCAGTAGGCGGACACGGCCTCGACGATCTTGTCGAGGTCGGGGCCGCAGGGGATCGACTCCGCCACGTCCTCGGGGCGGACGTAGGTCGTCGCCCCCGAGAAGCCGGCGGGGGTGGGGAGGTCGGCGTTGACCGACCAGCCGCCGCCGAACCAGCGGAACTGCTCGTGCGCCCGGGCCACGGCCGCGTCCTCGTCAGGGTCCCAGCAGATCGGGATCTGCCCGATCGCACGGGCGTCCCTGCCGACGCGGGGCGCTCCGTCGACGTCGTTCCAGCTCTCGATGATGTCGGACTTCGGCTCGACCGCGATGCAGTGGTCCGCGAGCGGCGCGAACTGCTCGATCGCCCGGTCGCCGGCGACCGCGACGCCGATCTCGACGCCCTCGTCGGGGAGGTCCCAGATCCGGGCGGAGTCGACCTGGAAGAAGTCGCCGCGGTGGTCGACGAGCTCGCCCGTGTGCAGCGCGCGGATCACCTCGATCGCCTCTGCCAGCAGGTCCTGGCGCTCGGCGATCGCGGGCCAGCCCTCGCCGACCACGTGCTCGTTGAGGTTCTCGCCGCTGCCGAGGCCCAGGATGAACCGGCCCTCGGCGAGGATCTGCAGCGTCGCCGCCTTCTGGGCGACGACCGCGGGGTGGTAGCGCAGCGTCGGGCAGGTCACGTAGGTCATCAGTCCCACGCGCTCGGTGGCCTGGGCGACCGCGCCGAGCGTGGTCCAGGCGTAGGGCGCGTGCCCCTGCTCGGTGAGCCAGGGCGAGTAGTGGTCGCTCATCACCTCGAAGTCGAAGCCGGTCCGCTCGGCGGCGACGGCGTAGCCCACCAGCTCCCGCGGTCCGCTCTGCTCGGTCATCAGCGTGTATCCGAAGCGGGTCATGCCTCGACCGTAGCCAGCGCCGGTGCGGCGGCCACCACCCGCGCAGGTGAACCGCCGGAGCGCGTGGGGTGGTTGCGTGGAGGCATCCCGACTCCACCAGGAGGTCCGCATGACGCACGACCACGACTCATCCCACGAGCAGTCGCAGGAGCAGGACGGCCAGGTCTCCGAGCTGGCACCCGAGGGCGACGAGCCGACGCCCATCAGCCCCGGCGACTCGGTCGCCGCCCAGCCGGAGGGCGAGTCCGGCGACACCCAGGAAGGCACCCAGGGGCCCAACGCCGCACCGCGGCACAATCCCCCGGAGCCGGACAACCGATCCTCTCGCTAGCCCGTGGCACTGCGGTAGAACTGACGGCATGAGCAGACCAGTCATCGTGGTGGTGGGCGCCGGTCCGGGAGTCAGCGGGTCGGTGGCCCGCCGGTTCGCCGACGAGGGCTACGACGTCGGCCTGCTGGGCCAGGACCAGGGCGTGCTCGACGAGCTCGTCACGGACCTCGAGGCGCGCGGCGCCACCGTCGGCCATGCCGTCGTCGACGTCACCGACGAGGCCGCCGCGCGCGACGCCGTACGACGCATGGGCGAGCACACCGGCCGCATCGACGTGCTGCACTTCAACCCCAGCGCCTACCGCGAGAAGGACCCGCTCTCCCTGACGGTCGCCGAGCTCCTGGAGGACGTGGCGCTCGGCGTCGGGGCGCTGCTGACCGCGGTCCAGGCCGCGCGGCCGTTCATGTCGGCGGGCGGGCGGATCAGCGTCACCGGCAGCATGGCGGCCGACCAGCCGTGGGAGGGTGCCGCGTCGCTCGGCGTCCAGAAGGCCGGCGTGCGCAACCTGGTGCACAGCATCGACCGGACGCTCGCGGGCGACGGGATCCGCGCGGTGTCGGTGACCGTGCGCGGCACGCTGTCCCGCGAGGGTGCCTTCACCCCCGATCGGGTCGCCGACGCCCTGTGGGACGCCGTCACTGCCGACGAGGCGGCGTGGCGCACCGAGGTGCCCTACGCGGGCTGACGCCCCCGACGGGCGTCACGCCGAGACCGTCTCCCGGAGGGTCAGCACCACCACGGCGACCGCGAGCACAGGCACCACGACGGTCCCGGCCGTCGCGAGGACGCCCAGCAGGCTCCCGACGCACACCAGGCCACGGCCCACGTGCGGCTGGCGCGGTGTGAGGGCCAGGCCCGTGAGCACGAGGGCCCCGCCCGCGACGAGCGTGCCGGGCAGCACGACGCCCCCGTCGGCGGGGCTCGTGGCCGCCTGGGCGATCTCGGCGACACCGGCGGCGACGTAGAGGACACCGAGCGCCAGCGTGGCGATCCGGGTGACGCGCGCGGGGGTCATGGCGCAGCGTACGGGCGCGCGGTGCTCGCGCGCCTCGTGCTCCAGACCACCGGTTCAGAGGGACCAGTCGGCCAGCCAGCGGCGCATCTGGACGATCTCCGTGTGCTGCTCGTCGCGGATGTCGCGTGCGAGCCCCTCGACCTCGTCGTGCTCCGCGAGCCCCGAGGCGAGTAGGTGCTGCGACATCATCACCGCTGCCATGTGGTGCCACACCATGTCCTCGAGGAAGGCGCGGTCGAGCCGGTCCCCGCTCAGCCCGGAGAGGTCGCGCATCATGGGGTCGTAGTCGGCGTCCGGGGAGTCGTCGGCGTACCACTCGTCGAGCCAGCCCTCCATCTGCGCGACCTGCGCCGACTGCGCCTCGACGATGCGCTCGCCGAAGGCCCGCATGGTCGCGCGGTCCGAACGCGCGAGCTCGCGCGCCGACCGGATCGCCTCCTCGTGGTGGGCCACCATCTCGACCAGGAACTCGTGCTCGCTGGCGACCGAGACGTGCTGGCCCATGCCGTGGCCCATGCCGTGGCCCATGCCGTGGCCCATGCCGTGGCCCATGCCGTGGCCCGTGCCGTGGCCCATGCCCGGACCCATGCCCGGACCCATGCCCGGACCCATGCCCGAGCCGCCCAGGTGTCCGCCGAGGCGTCCGTCCATGTGGTGGGCACCCGCTCCGCCCGGACCGAAGGACGTCATCGGGTGGTGCAGGTCGGTTCCGTCGTACGCATTCACCGCGGCGCCGGCCCCCGCGCCGAGCACCGCGACCACTGCCGCGGTCGCCACCGTCGTACGCCTCATGTCGCTCGCCTCCTCCACACCATCGTGGCTCGCGGAGGGAGCAGGCGTCAGTGCCGGTGGTCCCGTCGCCGGGGGCCATCGGTCCCCGGGACCGGCCTCAGCGCCTGCGACCCCAGACGAGGTAGGCGATCGGCCCGACGGGCTGGACGGACAGGGCCGGTGCCCACAGGGCCTTCGGGCCGCGGACCAGCGCGGCGGGCCGCTGCTTCAGGTCGCGCAGGCACCAGGTCGTCAGGGCGACCTCCGCGATGCCGGCCACGACCACGACCTTCTTCTGCGTCGGAGTCATGTCCGACCAGGACTTCTTTGCCATGGTGGCACCGTACCGGCGCCGTTCAGGCGCCGTCGAAGCCGTTCAGGAGGAACCAGAAGACCACCAGCCCGACGGTCAGGCCGAGCAGTCCCCACCACACCCCGGCGAGGGCACGCCGCCCCGTGCTCGCTCCCTCCCGCGCCATTCCCGGCAGCGCGATCGCGAGCGCCGCACCGATCGCGGCCATGGCACCGATCGCGACCACGATGATCCAGTTCTCCGAGCCGTCGCTGTCGACGAAGTAGGCCACGATCGGCAGCGTCAGCACTCCCAGGACGAGGAGGACGACGCTGCCGATGACGCGCTGTGCTGCCGGGCTCATGGCGAGAAGGTAGTGGTCAGGCCTCCTTGGCCACCAGCGTCAGCACGTCGTACGTCGCCACCGGCTCGTCGTCGCCGTTGGTGACCAGCGCGTCCCACCGGACCTCGCCGTAGTCGGCGGAGGAGCGAGGGGTGATCTGCTTGACGGTCAGCGTCACGCGGATCGAGTCGCCGGCCTTGACCGGGGTGAGGAAGCGGAGGTTGTCGACGCCGAAGTTGGCGAGCACCGGACCGGGTGCCGGGTCGACGAAGAGGCCGGCCGCCATCGAGACGATGAGGTAGCCGTGGGCGACGATCCCCCCGAAGAGCGGGTTCTGCGCCGCGGCCTCCGGGTCGGTGTGGGCGTAGAACGTGTCACCGGTGAAGTCGGAGAAGTGGTCGATGTCCTCGCGCGAGATCACCCGTGGCTCCGACGCGATCGTGTCGCCCACCTCCAACGTGGCGAGCGAGCGGCGGAAGGGGTGCTCCGGGGTGAGGGTGCGCTGCGAGCCGCGCGTCCACCGGCCGGTGATGGCGGTGAGCATGTCGGGGGAGGCCTGGATCGCCGAGCGCTGCATGTGGTGCAGCACGCCCCGCACGCCGCCGAGCTCCTCGCCGCCGCCGGCGCGCCCGGGACCGCCGTGGACGAGCATCGGCAGGGGCGACCCGTGGCCGGTGCTCTCGGGTGCGGCGTTGCGGTCGAGGACGAGGATGCGGCCGTGCCACGGGGCCAGTCCCAGCACGAGTGCCCGGGCGACCTGCGGGTCGTGGGTCACGACCGAACCGACGAGCGAGCCCTTGCCCCGTGCGGCGAGGGTGACGGCCTCGTCGAGCGAGTCGTAGGACATCACCGTCGACACCGGGCCGAACGGCTCGACGTCGTGCGGCTCGACCGCCCCTGCGCGGGCCGCGAGGAGGACGGGAGCCATGAACGCACCGCGCTCGCCGTCGCCGGCGAAACCGGTGGTGGCGGTGGGGTCGCCCAGGACGATGTCGGCCGAGGACCGCAGCGCCTCGACGGCCTTGCGCACCTCCTCGCGCTGTCCGAGCGAGGCGAGAGGCCCCATCCGGACGGACTCGTCGCCCGGGTCGCCCACCGTGATCGTGGACAGCCGGGCGGCGATCGCGTCGGTCATCTCGCCGGCCACTGCGGCGGGAACGATCACCCGTCGGATGGCGGTGCACTTCTGGCCTGCCTTGGCGGTCATCTCGGTGACGACGCCCTTGACGAAGAGGTCCCACTCCGGGTCGCTCGACGTGACGTCGGGCCCGAGGACCGAGCAGTTGAGGGAGTCGGCCTCGACCTGCAGCTGGACGCCGCCGTGCAGCACCGACGGGTGCTGGCGCAGGATGCCGGCCGTGTGCGCGGACCCGGTGAAGGCCACCGAGTCCTGGACGCCGAGGTGGTCGAGCAGGTCGCCGGCCGATCCGGACAACAGCTGCAGGGAGCCCTCGGGCAGGATGCCCGACTCGATGATGCGCCGGACCACGAGCTCGGTGAGGTAGGCCGTCTGGCTGGCGGGCTTCACGATCGAGGGGAGGCCCGCGATGAAGGCCGGTGCGAGCTTCTCGAGCATGCCCCAGACGGGGAAGTTGAAGGCGTTGATCTGGACAGCGACGCCGGGACGCGAGGTGTAGACGTGCTGGCCGAGGAAGACGCCGGTGCGGCCGAGCTGCTCGAGGTCGCCGTCGCACACGACGTGGTCGTTGGGCAGCTCGCGGCGGCCCTTGGAGGAGTAGCTGAAGACCGTGCCGAAGCCGCCGTCGATGTCGATCATGGAGTCGCGCCGGGTCGCCCCGGTGCGCAGCGAGACCTCGTAGAGCTCGTCCTTGAGCGAGGTCAGGTGCGTGGCCAGCTCCTTGAGCAGCAGGGCGCGCTCGTGGAAGGTCAGCTCGCGGATGGCGGGGCCGCCCACCGAGCGGGCGTGGTGGGTCATCGCGCCGATGTCGAGCCCGGTGCTCGAGATACGGGCGACCTCCTCGCCGGTGGCCGCGTCGAGGAGCGGGTCACCCTCGGCAGGGGCGGCGTACCAGCGGCCGGCGGCGTAGCTCTCGAGCAGACGGGTCACGAGGGTCTCCCTGGGTCTGGGGCGGCGTCGAGCGGGCGTCGAGCGGTGGGCACGCGGCTGTTTGCGTGCCACAGTGACTGATGACACACTAATAGCAGACCGATCGGTCAGTAAATGTGGCCGGAGCCGACCTGCCGGCCCGGTTCAGGAGGACGGATGACCCTCACCGAGACCGCGCGCGGACCCGCCCCGGACGCCGAGCTCGAGCGTCACTTCGAGGCGACCATCGCGCGCAACGACCGGATCGAGCCGCGCGACTGGATGCCGGAGGGCTATCGCAAGACCCTCGTGCGGCAGATCGCCCAGCACGCGCACAGCGAGATCATCGGGATGCAGCCGGAGGGCAACTGGATCACCCGCGCCCCGAGCCTGCGCCGCAAGGCGATCCTGCTGGCCAAGGTGCAGGACGAGGCCGGCCACGGGCTCTACCTCTACTCCGCCGCCGAGACGCTCGGGGTCTCCCGGCTCGAGCTCACCGAGCTGCTGCTCGCCGGACGCCAGAAGTACTCCTCGATCTTCAACTACCCCACGCTGTCCTACGCCGACGTGGGCACGATCGGCTGGCTCGTCGACGGCGCCGCGATCTGCAACCAGGTGCCGCTGTGCCGCACCTCCTACGGCCCCTACGGCCGCGCGATGATCCGCGTGTGCAAGGAGGAGTCGTTCCACCAGCGCCAGGGCTACGAGCTGCTCGCCACGATGATGCGTGGCACCGACGAGCAGCGCGCCATGGTGCAGGAGTCCGTCGACCGCTTCTGGTGGCCGGCGCTGATGATGTTCGGCCCACCCGACGCCGACTCGCCCAACACGGCCCAGTCGATGGCGTGGGGGATCAAGCGCAACACCAACGACGAGCTGCGCCAGAAGTTCGTCGACATGTCCGTCCCCCAGGCCGAGGCGCTCGGCGTGACCTTCCCCGACCCCGAGCTGAGGTGGAACGAGGAGCGCGGCCACTACGACTTCGGCCAGCCCGACTGGGAGGAGTTCATGGAGGGCGTGAAGGGCAACGGCCCCTGCAACGCCCAGCGCATGGCCCACCGGCGCCGCGCCCACGAGGACGGCGCGTGGGTGCGCGAGGCCGCGACGGCGTACGCCGCCAAGCAGGCCACCGGGCGGAGGGCGAGCGCATGAGCGACCTGTCAGCCGAGGGCGGCCACGGCGCCGTACCGCTCCAGGGCGTGCCGACGGGGGAGGGCGTCACCCCGCCCGAGCCCGAGTGGCCGCTGTGGGAGGTATTCGTCCGCGGCAAGCGCGGCCTCAACCACGTGCACGTCGGCTCGCTGCACGCGGCCGACGACCGGATGGCGCTGCTGCACGCCCGTGACGTCTACACCCGCCGCAACGAGGGCGTCAGCATCTGGGTGGTCCGTGCCGACGCCATCACGGCCTCGAGCCCGGACGAGAAGGACCCGATGTTCGCGCCGAGCGGCGACAAGGTCTACCGCCACCCGACCTTCTACGACATCCCCGACAACGTCCCTCATATGTAGACCACCCCACGACGTTCTTCTTCCCCCGCTGCGCTCCTCCAGAACAACGCCGCGGGGACCCCGATCCCTCCAGCAGTCGGACGAGAGAACTTGATGCCTGACATCCACCAGACTTCGGAAGACGAGCACGAGAGCGCCTACTCCGGCCTGCTCGTCAACGACGCCCACTGGGCCTTCGGCACCGACTTCGAGGACCCCCTCGCCGGCGTCGACACGACCATCCCCGAGGGGGTGGACGCGCCCACGCTGGCGGCGTACGCCCTGATGCTGGGCGACGACGCGCTGGTCATGTCGCACCGGATCTCGGAGTGGACCAGCAACGCCCCCGACCTCGAGGACGACATCGCGCTGTCCAACATCGCGCTCGACCTGCTCGGCCAGGCGCGGCTGCTGCTCGCGCGCGCGGCCAAGGCCGACGCGTCGGTGGTGCCCGTCCTGCCCGAGGGCTCGCCGGTGCCTCCGGAGGACGCGCTGGCGTTCTTCCGCGAGCCCCACGAGCTCCGCAACGTGAGGTTCGCCGAGCTCGCCAACGGCGACTTCGCCGAGGCGACCGTGCGGGTGCTGCTGTTCTCGGTCTGGCGGCTCGCGACCTTCGAGCGGCTGCGCTCCAGCAGCGACCACGTGCTCGCAGCCGTTGCCGCCAAGGGCGTCAAGGAGCTGGCCTACCACCGCGACTACGCCGCCCGCTGGTTCGTCACGCTCGCGCAGGGCACCGAGGAGTCGCGCCGCCGGCTGGTGGCTGCCCTCGACGCCCTGTGGCCGCTGTGGCCCGAGCTGTTCGACACGCACGCGGTCGAGGCCGCGGCCGCCGCGGCCGGCGTGGGCGTCGACCCCGCCTCCGTGCGCGAGGCGGCCGAGGCCACGCTCGACCAGGTGCTCGCCGCGGCCGACGTGCCGCGGCCGGAGGCCCCGCGGCGTGCGGGTGTCCTCGGTCGTACGGGTCGCGACGGCATGCACGGCGAGCCGCTGAGCCGGATGCTCGCCGAGATGCAGTCCGTCGCCCGTGCCCACCCGAGGGGCCAGTGGTGAGACTGATGAGTCGTACGACGACCGAGCGGGCCCGGGCCGTCGCGGCGCGGGTCACCGACCCCGAGCTGCCGATGCTCACGCTGGTCGACCTCGGCGTGCTGCGCGACGTCGACGTGGTGGGGGACTCGCACGTCGTCGTCGACATCACCCCGACCTACTCCGGCTGCCCGGCCATGGCCGCGATGCGCGACGACCTGGTGCGCGAGCTCAGCGGTGCCGGCTTCGACCGGGTCGAGGTGCGGATCAGCCTCGACCCCGCGTGGACCACCGACTGGATCACGCCCGCCGGCCGTGCCGCGCTCGCCGCCGCCGGCATCTCGCCCCCGGGGCCGGCGCCGTCGCACGACGGACCGATCCCGCTCACCCTGCTGCCGACGGCCCGCCAGGTCCGGTGCCCGCAGTGCGACTCGCCGGCGACCGAGCTGGTCTCGGAGTTCGGCTCGACGGCCTGCAAGGCGCAGTACCGCTGCACCGCCTGCCTCGAGCCCTTCGACCACGTCAAGGAGATCTAGGCCGTGGCCACCACCTTCCACCAGCTGACGATCCGCGACGTCGAGCCGTTGACCGAGGACTCGGCAGCGGTCACCTTCGACGTCCCCGACGACCTGCGCGAGCTGTTCGCCTTCGAGCCGGGGGAGTCGCTCACGCTGCGCCGGGTCGTCGACGGCGTCGAGCACCGCCGGACGTACTCCATCTGTGCCCCCGCCGGCGCCGCACCGCGCATCGGCGTGCGGGAGATCCCCGGTGGCCTGTTCTCGTCCTGGCTGATCCACCGGGCCGGTCCCGGGGAGACGGTCGAGGTGGCCGAGCCGTCGGGCAGCTTCCGCGCCGATCCGGCCAGCCCGGGACGGCACCTGTGCATCGCTGCCGGCTCCGGCATCACGCCGATGCTCTCGATCGCCGCGTCCGTCCTGGGCAACCCCGACAGCTCCGTGACGATGCTCTACGGCAACCGCGAGACGACCTCGGTGATGTTCGCCGAGGAGCTCAGCGACCTGAAGAACCTCCACGGTCCACGCTTCGACCTCGTCCACGTGCTGTCGCGCGAGCCGCGCGACGTCGAGCTGTTCTCCGGGCGCCTCGACGCCGACCGGCTGCGTCGGCTGCTGCCGCTCAAGGTGCCGCTCGCCGCGCTCGACCACGTCTGGCTGTGCGGTCCGCTCGGGTTGATCCAGGACGCGCGCACCGTGCTCGAGGAGCTCGGCGTGCCGAAGGAGAAGGTGCACTTCGAGCTGTTCTTCGTCGACGAGCCGCCCCCGACGCTGCGCCACGCCGACCGCGTGGTCGAGGGGGTCACCAGCGAGGTCACCGTCGTCCTCGACGGGCGCACGACGACCACGCCGATGCCGCGCGACGCCACGATCCTCGACTCCGCCCAGGCCGTGCGCAGCGACCTGCCCTTCGCCTGCAAGGGCGGCGTGTGCGGCACCTGCCGGGCGAAGGTCACCGACGGCGACGTCGAGATGGTGCGCAACTACGCCCTCGAGCCCGACGAGGTCGAGCAGCAGTTCGTGCTCACCTGCCAGACCTTCCCGCTGAGCGACGCGGTCACGGTCGACTTCGATGCCTGAGCCGCTCGCGGGCGCCCGCGCGATGTGGGCGGCCGACGCGGCGAGCGCGGCCCTCGGGATGCGGGTCGAGGACCTCGACGAGGGGCGGGCCGTGGTCTCGATGGTCGTCCGCGACGACATGGTCAACGGCCATGACCTGTGCCACGGAGGACTGATCGCCAGCCTGGCCGACTCGGCCTTCGCGCTGGCCTGCAACTCGCACGGCCCGGTGACCGTCGCTGCCGGCTTCTCAGTCGACTTCCTCGCGCCCGCGCGGCTGGGGCAGGTCCTGCACGCCGAGGCGCGCGAGGTCTCGCTGCGTGGCCGCTCGGGCGTCTACGACGTCACGGTGCGCGCAGACGCCCCCGAGGTCGGCGACGTCGTCGCAGTGTTCCGTGGCCGCAGCAGGTCACTGGGTCGTCCCATCGGGTCCGGAGACAGCGCCGGCTGAACCGAGGACCTTCGTCCCTTCCCGTGGATGCCCGCGCTGCCTACCGTCGGATGATCGGTCCGTCCCTGGGAGGTACGTGATGAGGATCCCGCGGCTGCTGCTCCCGCTCCTGGCGCTCGCGCTGGCGCCCGCGCTCGTGGCCACGCCGGGCGGGCAGGCGGCGTCCGGCGTCGCCGACCGCGCCGCGCCGGCCACCCCGGTGCTCGTGGCGGTCCGGGCGGCGCACCACGGTGACGTCGACCGGGTGGTCTTCGAGTTCCGTGGTGGGCTGCCGGCCGACCGGCAGGTGGAGTACGTCGACCGGCTCTTCGCCGACGGGTCGGGACGACGGGTGCACGTGGCAGGGCAGGCGCTGCTGCTGGTGCGCTTCGAGCGCGCCCAGGCGCACACGGACGCGGGAGCACCGACCGCCGCACCGCGCCGGGTGGCGTTCCCCCTGCCCAACGTGCTGACCGCGGTGCGCGCGGGCGACTTCGAGGCGGTGACGACGTACGGCATCGGGCTGGCGAAGCGGACCCGCGTGCGGGTGACGACCCTGCAGGCACCGCCGCGCGTCGTGGTCGAGGTCGGCGCCGGCTTCCCGACCGTCGAGCGCACGGTGTGGTTCTTCCACCGCGACCGGTTCGTCGACAACCGCGAGCCGTTCTTCGTACCAGTCCGGCGTCTCGTCCGTCCGGGTGCTCCGGCCACCGGCGTGATGGACCGGCTCTTCGCCGGTCCGCTGCCGGGGGAGCGCGCACGTGGCCTCCGACTGCTGCGCTCGGGTGCCACCGGCTACGACGACCTGACGGTCTCGGGCGGCGTCGCGGACCTCCGGCTCACCGGCCGGTGCCGCAGCGGCGGCTCGACCGTGACCGTGGCGGGCGAGGTGCTGCCCACCATGAAGCAGTTCGCGACCGTCGACCGCGTGGTGCTCCGCGACGCGTCCGGCGCGACGCTCGACCCGGACGGTCCCGGGGACTCGACGCCTGCCTGCCTGGAGCCGTGAGCCCCGCTAGCGCTTCAACCGCACGGTCGCCTCGGCACCGAGCAGGTCGTGCTGGCGTGGCACCACCACCCGGTAGGTGCCCCGGGGCAGGTCGATGACCATCACGTCCTGCGAGCCGAGCGTCTGGGTGCGGCGCACGGTGCGCCACTTCTTGCCCGTCCGCTCCTTGACGAGGAAGCGGTAGTTCGAGGGGTCGAGGTCGGGACCGATGTCGACCCGGATCCGCGACTTCCTCCGCACCGCGCCCAGCCGGAGCGTGACCTGGGGGGCGGGTGCCGGCACGGCCACCGGCGGTGGCGGGAGCGGTGCCGTCGGCGTCGGGGTCGTCGGTGGCGGTGGCGGTGGCGGTGGCGGTGGCGGTGGCGGGGGAGCCGTGACTGTGAAGGAGTACGTCGCCGGGGTGGGGTCGGTGGCCCCCTCCGCGTCCGTCGCGCGGACGGCGAACGTGTGCGTCCCGACGGCCACGGTGGCGCTCACCGGGCTGGCGCACGGCTGCCACGCGGCTTGGTCCCAGCTGCACGAGAAGGTGCTCGCCTCGCTGGCGCCGAAGCCGAACGAGGCGGTCCGGTTCGTGCTCGAGGCGGGTGGGCGTGACGTGATCGTCGTCTCCGGCGGCGGGTTGGCGATGGCGACGCTCCCGCTCCACAGCAGGGCGTTGTCCCCGGGCGTGCCGCCGGCGTTGATGGCGAAGATGTAGACGGGCTGGGTGCCGTGGACCGGGACGGAGATGGTGGCGTCGAAGCCGTGGTAGGGCCCGGAGCCGTACACCGCGTCCACGTCCGGGCGGTACGCGGCCGCCGGCCCCATGTCGTACCCCCACGAGGTCGCGTCGCCGGGTCCGCTGCCACCGACGTAGACGTGGTAGCTGATCGAGACCGGCGGTGCGTCGTCATCGAACATCCACCCGTAGAACCGCAGCTGCCCGGCGCCGGGGGAGAGGACTCCGTCGATCGAGAAGGTGAAGGTGCCCGCCGCCGAGGCCGGCGGGCCGCCCGTCACCACGGCGGCACAGGCCACCAGGACTGCCACCACGTACGTCGTGAGCGCGCGCGAGCACCGGCGCATCGATCCCCCTCGTCGATCCCCTGAGTAGTGGCCCCGAGCCCCCGGGGCGGCCGCGCAGGAGCCTAGCGGTCGTGCCGGGCGATCCCGTCGAAGGCGAGCGCCGTGACGTCGTCGGCCAGCGCCTCCGCGTCGAGGTCGGTGCGCACCCACTCGGTCAGCGAGTTGACCATGCCGAAGAGCAGGCGGCTGATCAGGAGGGGGTCGAGGTCGGCGCGGACCACGCCGTCGTCCACCGCCAGGCGCACCATGTCGGCGAGCCGCTGGTCGATCGTGCGGCGGCGAGCGAGCGCCGCCTGCTCGACGGGGGTGTTGCCGTGCACCCGCAGCAGCAGGGTCACCGCGGGAAGGTGCTCGACCAGCACGGTGACGCTGCTGCGTACGGCGGCCCGCAGCCGCGCGCCGGCGTCGAGGTCGTCGGCGGCCGCGACCTCGTCGAGGGCGGCGGCGAGGGCGTCGAGGGCCTCGTCGATCGCGCTGCGGAGCAGGTGCTCCTTGCTCGGGACGTGGTGGTAGATCGCCGACTTGGTGAGCCCGAGCTCGCGCGCCACGTCGCCGACGCTCGTGGCGTCGTAGCCCTGCCGGTTGAACAGGTCGACCGCGACCCGGAGCACCGCACGCTGGTCGTGACCGGGGCGCCCACGCCGCGCGCTGGTCTCCGGCCCTCCCTGCATGGGGACACCGTCTCACGCCGGCCACGCCGATGTGGCCAACGGTTAGCGGCTCGGGACGGGCGGGGGCTAGACTCGTCTCGGCGTCCCGCGCCGTGCCCGACTGATCACCACCGATCCACAGGGCCCCGCAGCGCGACGCCTCGCTCCAACCTCCACGCCGTGGTGTGCAGGTCAGCGCCGACACAGGCCCGCCTGCTCCGCGACGCGTACCCAGTCCGGGAGGACCCCTTGGCCCAGCGCCAACGCCAGCGCGGCGGTCGCCGCACCCCAGCGCACGCCCGCCACAAGGACAACGAGGGCATCGTCCCCGTGCTCGCCCGCGCCGTGCGCGAGCTCGAGTCCGCCGTGCAGCGCGGCCCGCTCGCCCCCGGGCAGCGGGTGCGCTTCCAGGTCGTGGCGCTGCTGGCGCGCGAGCACCGCACCGACGTACGCGCCTCGACCGAGCTCACCGACGCCCAGAAGGCCGACGAGCTCAAGCGCCTCGACGGCATCGCGACGATCCTCGCCAAGACCGCCACCCGCGACCCCTCGCTGTTCGGCCTGCTGTCCGAGGAGGCCATGGTCACCGACAGCGCCCGCGACCTGCGCCTGGAGATGCTCCGCAAGGCCGGCATCGAGGCGGTCCCCGAGGAGCCCAAGCCCGACGACGAGGCCGGTCCCGGCCTCGGCGAGCGGCGGGTCATCCCGCAGTCGGTCGCGCAGCACCAGCTCGCCAACCCGTTCCTGGTCCCCGACTTCGAGATCGGTCGGGAGCGCCGCAGCGTCCACGGCCGGCTCTCCACCTGGGAGCTGCTCGGCCCGCTGTTCCGCTCCTTCGAGATGGGCGGGTCCTCGTCCTGCATGGACCTGCCGGAGGCCACCTCGCTCAACGCCCCCGGCAAGCTCGAGCTCATGCCGCACCAGGCCAGGTTGATCGCCTCGGCGGCCGAGGGTCACCGCACCTTCCTGCTCGCCGACGAGCCCGGCCTCGGCAAGACCGCGCAGGCGCTCCTCGCTGCGCAGGCCGCCAACGCGTTCCCGCTGCTCGTCGTGTGCCCCAACGTCGTCAAGACCAACTGGGCGCGTGAGACCGAGCGCTGGACCCCCCGCCGTCGCGCCACCGTGATCCACGGTGACGGCGACCAGGTGGACGCGTTCGCCGACGTGATCATCGTCAACTACGAGATCCTCGACCGCCACGCCGGCTGGCTGGGCGACTTCGGGTTCCGGGGCATGGTCGTCGACGAGGCGCACTTCATCAAGAACAAGACCTCCCAGCGCTCGCGCCACGTGCTCGAGCTCTCCGAGCGGCTCCGCTCGCGCACGGCCCGCCCGCTGCTGATGGCGCTGACCGGCACGCCGCTGATCAACGACATCGAGGACTTCCGCGCGATCTGGCAGTTCCTCGGCTGGATCGACGACAACAAGCCGATGGCCCGCCTGATGGAGTCCCTGGAGGACACCGAGCTCACGCCGGCCGACCACGCGTTCTACCCGGCGGCACGCAAGGCCGTCATCGACATGGGCATCGTGCGTCGTCGCAAGGTCGACGTCGCCGAGGACATCCCGGCCCGTCGCATCGCCGACATCCCGGTCGAGCTCGACGACGAGGACACCCGCTCGATCCGTGCGGCTGAGAAGGAGCTCGCCCGACGGCTCGTCCAGCGCTACAAGGCGGCCCTGGAGACCCGGCGTACGGGCTCCGTCGTCGACGGCATCGACCACGAGCTCGTCCGTCGCGTCGCGACGTGGGAGCGCGAGGAGATGGACTCCGGCACGTCCGGGGAGAACGTCTTCTCGATGTTCCGGCGCATCGGCAAGGCCAAGGCCGGGCTCGCCGCCGACTACGCCGCGCAGCTCGCGCGCAACGTCGGCAAGGTGGTCTTCTTCGCCCGCCACGTCGACGTCATGGACATCGCCGAGGAGACCTTCACCCGCCGCGGCCTCAAGCACACCTCCATCCGCGGTGACCAGTCGGCCAAGGCACGCGAGAAGGCCATCGACGGGTTCGTCAACGACCCCGACGTGCAGGTCATCGTGTGCTCGCTCGCCGCGGCCGGCGTCGGCGTCAACCTCCAGGTGGCGTCCAACGTGGTGCTCTCCGAGCTGTCGTGGACCGACGCCGAGCAGACCCAGGCGATCGACCGCGTCCACCGCATCGGCCAGAGCGACCCCGTGACGGCCTGGCGCATCATCGCCGCGCAGACCATCGACACCCGGATCGCGGAGCTCATCGACTCCAAGGCCGGCCTCGCCGCTCGTGCCCTCGACGGGTCCGACGAGGAGGTCTCGTCCTCGGCCAACATCCAGACCGAGGCGCTGGTCGCGCTGCTCACCGACGCGCTGGAGCGCGAGCTCGGCTGAGGCACTTCGGCACTTGTCCTGCTCGCGCCGGTCCGGTACGCCTGTAGGCATGAGTGAGGAACGCGAGAACTACCTCGACATGTCCGTGGACGACGAGGACCAGCTGCAGCCGGAGGACACCCTCGACGACCGTGACCTCGACGACGTGCTCGACCGCGGCTACTCACCGCCGGACCGTCCGCCCAAGGGCTACGACGACTACCCGACCGAGGCCGAGATGCGCCGCGGCGAGTCGCTCGACGAGCGCCTCTCCGAGGAGGTCCCCGACGTCGACCCCTGGGCCGAGGAGAGTGGGGACGACGACCACGAGGACGAGAACGCCCTGGACGAGCAGCTCGGCCTCGACGAGGCCGACGAGCGCGCGGGCCGCCTCGTCCAGCCCGACCAGGGCCTCGGCGAGGACCGCGACAAGCAGGAGCTCGCCCTGGACGTCGGCATCGACGGCGCCGGGGCCTCCGCCGAGGAGGCCGCCATGCACATCACCCGCGGGCCCGACCCCGACGCACGAGAGGACTACTGACCGGAGGAGAGCTCCTTGCGGAAGTGCACGTCGGCATGGCCGGCAACGGGTACGCCGTCCCAGCGGAAGATCTCGCGGTAGCCATGCCGCTCGTAGAAGCCCGGCGCCTGGAACGTGAACGACGTGACGAAGACCCGCAGGGCGCCTCGGGCCGCTGCCTCCTGCTCGAAGCGGGTGAGGAGGCCTGACCCGACCCCCGAGCCCCTCTGGTCGTCGCGCACCCACGTCAGGCCGATGCCGGCGGCCTCCTGCCACGTCCAGCCGCTCACGCCCCCGACGAGCTCGCCGTCCGGGTCGAGGGCCGTGACCGTGAGCTCGACGGCCGACGCACCGGGAACCGCCCGGGCGTTGAAGGTGTTGAGCTCATCCGAGAGTCGGCTGTCGAGTGCTGGGTCTGCTGCTCCGGTTCTGAGGTGCATGAGCAGGATCGTGGCACGAGGGCGGATTGTCGGTGGCGATCCCTGGACTGGGACCAGATTCGAGCGAGCGTGCTCGGGCCCTCCTGATGGCCGTACGTCCGGCTGAACCCACCTCACTGTCACTGGCACCTCCTGTTGTCGGCGCCGGCGTGACCATCGTTGCCTAGGCTGGGTCAGCCATCCCCGAGCAACGAACCGAGGTCGCTGTGCCCGCCAGCCGTTCCGCCAGACAGAGGAAGGCCAGCGCCGACGCCGGAGCGTTGGCCGTGGTCCGCATCGACGTGAGCTCCGACGACTCCTTTGCCTACAAGATCTCGTGCACGCAGTGCGAGGTCCCACGGCCCGGGACCGGCACCCGCGCCTGGAGCACCCGCCGGGCAGGCGAGGACAACGGCTACATGGCCGCGATGGACCGGTGGATCCTCCACCTCACGTCCAAGCATCCCGACGCCGAGGCGCCGTGCCTGGCCTACCTGCCCGAGGCCCGCGCACGCCTCGAGGAGCGGCGCGACGGCCGGGGCTGACGGACGGGCGCTGCCCCTCGACGCAGCTGCCCTGGCTGTACGTTCGGGAGGACCACCTGACGAAGGAGCGACCCGTGATCGAGCTGACCGAGGGCCAGGAGCTCGCCCTCACCGCCGCGGACGGGAAGCCGCTGACCAAGGTGCAGATGGCCCTCGGCTGGGACCACTCACCGACGGCCGGCTTCATCGGCAGCGGAGCAGCACCCATCGACCTCGATGCCTCGGCCGTGCAGTTCGCCGGCGGCCAGCTCTTCGACCTCGCCTTCTTCAACAACCTCGCGACCCGGGACGGCTCGGTGGTCCACCTGGGCGACAACACCACCGGCAAGGGCGAGGGTGACGACGAGGTGATCACCGTGGACCTCGGTCGGGTCTACCCCAAGGTCGAGTCGATCCTCTTCGTGGTCAGCAGCTACCAGGGGCACTCCCTGGAGTACATCCACAACGCCTACTGCCGCCTCCTCGACGACGAGGGCTCCGAGCTGGCGCGCTTCACCCTCACTCTCGGGGTGCGCGAGACGGGGGTCGTCATGGCCAGGCTGTTCCGTGACGGGGCGGACTGGAAGCTCGGCGCGATCGGTGCCGGCATCGCCCTCAAGACGCCGACGGACTCGATCGAGGCACTCCTGCCCTTCGTCTGATGCCCACGGCGGGTCGGGCCGCAGGTCTCTCGGGGCCAGGACGGTCAGGCCTCTTCGTCGCACCCGAGCCCGGGGCAACGAAGAACGCCCAGGGTGGTCCTACCGTTGAGGGCGTCCGAACACGAACGAGGGCCGAGTGCATGTGATGTGGAGCAATCGACTCGTACGCTTGGCGCTACCTGTCCTGCTGTGGCTCACGTTGGTGGCCTGCTCCGGTGAATCGTCGCCGAGTCGCACGAGAGCCACGGAAAGCCCGACCACACCGTCATCGGTTGGCCCTTCCAGAACCCCGACCGCGACCCCCGACCCTCAGCAGCCCGGGCAGCAGCCGGAGGCACACGTCGCCCCGGACCTCCAGCTGCTCGCGGACCGGTTCGTCGCCTACGCCGCTGGTGGAGCGAGCTCGTTCCCGCACTGGGAGTCGGTGTCGATGGCGATCGGCGGGGAGGCAGTGAAGTCGATCGACGACATCGGAGCGGCCCTGTCGAATCGCGACATCTGGCGGATCTGTCCACGCGACTGGGACGGGTACGCGGCCGCATCCTGCCCGGTGGACCTGCTGGGCCCGGTCAAGGCCAGCGACCTGAACGACGCACCGATGACCTATGAACCCGAGTACGGAGACGTCACGTGCGCGCCGACACGCACCGGACCGCTGCCGGAGGGGCGGCTGGTCGTCCTGCGGCCGCCCCCGGAGTACCGGACCTGCGCAGCAGACTTCGCCCTGGCGCTTGTCGCAGATGAGCAAGGTCGGCTGCGAAGCATCGATCTGACCCTGTCGGCTCCCTGACCCAACGCCTCCAGCTCCCGTCGCATCGATCGCGCACTCAGGCGCGCGTGAAGGTCATGTGCCAGTTGAGCATCCAGGTGGCGCCGTCGTCGTAGGAGAACGACTGCTGCCAGTGCGGGCGCTCCGGGTCGTCTGCCAACCACTCGAAACGAACCCGCACGTGACGTCCGGCGATCGTGTCGGCACTCTCGAAGACCCCATGCGTGCCGTCGAACCCACCCGTGACGGGAGTGTCGAGGACTCCCGGCGCCCGTGTCGAGCTCCACCAGATCCGCCAGGTCTCCTCATCGGGCTCGTAGAGACGCAGGGTGAAGCCGTCGAAGGGTTCTCCGCCGTCGGTCGGGTCCGGGACGCTCATCTGATCGATGTGCCCGATGCCGTGGAGGACCGGACTGACGTCACTGTGTGCATCGAACTCGACCCAGCGGTCGCAGGTCGGATCGGTCACGTCCGCCAGCTTGCGGTTGTGGACCGACCAGCGGCCGAAGATGAAGTCGAAGTCGTGCCGGGAGGGGCTCATGCCACCGGACCCTAGGGACCGGCACTGACAACCGCCGCTGCCAGCAGGGACGCAGGCGGACCCGGCTCAGGGCGCCGTCCACTCCAGCGTGTGGCGGAACCCGAGCTGGTGGCGCATCTGGGCACCGGGCATGACGGTGTTCGCGAGCTCCCGCAGCTCGTCGAAGGAGAGCGTCGGGTCGGCGACCGGGAACGGTGGCGGCGCCGGAGCCTCGCGTGCGGGCCACGGGTGCTTCACGAAGCCGATGAGCGGATTGGTGACGATGGAGGCGAGGTCCCAGGCCAGGTCCGCGGGAGACGCCGACGGGGCGAGCCCCACGCAGAGGAAGCGACCGCCGGGTGCGAGCAGGCGGCGTACGTCGTGGAGTGCGGCCTCGACGTCGAGGTGGTGGAGCACCGCGACCATCGTGACGACGTCGAACGGCCCGTCGATCGTCGCGAGCGGGATGTCGGAGACGTGGACGTGGGGCGCGCCGAGGCAGCGCGCCGCTGCGGCAGCCCGCATGCCGGCGTCGGTGTCAATGCCGACGACCTCGTCCACCCTCTCGGCGAGCCGGGCCAGCAGCTCGCCGCCGCCGCACCCGACGTCGAGGGCGCGGCGCGGGCGCTCCGGGAGCCGGGTGAGGATCCAGCTGTGGAAGTGGTCGTTGTGGCTCCAGGGGTGCCGTGCGTTGAGGCCGGCCATCGTCGAGGAGAGCCGGCCGCCCCACTGGCTGCGGGTGATGCGACGGACGTCGAGCACGGTCACCCCAGGCGACGCAGCACGCCCACGGGGACGTGCTTGATCGCGAAGCCGAGGGGCGCCCACGGCCAGGCGGGGACGCGGGCCGACCTCTTCTCCTTCTCGATGGCCTCGACCATCGCGCGCACGCCCTTCTCGGTGGAGGTCATCAGCGGGGTCTTCGCGGAGGTGCCGGACATCTCCGAGACGATGTAGCCCGGATAGAGCACGGTGACCTTGATGGCCGTGCCGTGCACGTCGGCGCGGAAGCCCTCGGCGAGGTGGGCGACCGCGGCCTTGGTGGCGGCGTACGTCGTGATGTTGCGGGGCATGCCGCGCAGCGCCGAGAACGACGAGACCATCACCAGGTGGCCGCGGCCCTGCGCGCGGAAGATCCCGGCCGCCGCCTCGGTCTGCGCGAGCGCGCCGATGAAGTTGGTCTCGGCCGTCTGCTTGTTGGCGTCGAACCGGCCCGTGCCCAGCGGCTGTCCCTTGCCGAGACCGGCGTTGACGACGACCCGGTCCAGGCCGCCGAGCTCCTGACGGAACTCCTCGAACACGCGGAAGACCGCGTCGTGGTCGTTGACGTCGAGCGCCTTGACCGAGACGGTCACGCCCGGGTGGGCGGTCGTGATCTCCGCGGAGAGCTCGTCGAGGCGCTCGGTACGACGGGCGCAGAGCGCGAGGTCGTGCCCGAGGGCGGCGAACTGGCGGGCCATCTCCGCGCCGAGCCCGCTGCTGGCGCCGGTGATGAGGATCGTGGACATGGAGGCTCCTGGGGAGTCAGCGGTAGGTGAGCAGGTCGGGGGAGAGGTGGTCGTGGGCGTTGAAGGCGACGAGGGTCGTGCCGCGCGCGCCGCAGACCACGGTCGAGGTGCCGGTGTTGACCGAGACCGGGTTGAGCCGGAGCCACAGGTCGGTGCGCGCCTCCGCGCGGTCGGCGAGCAGGGCCGCGCACGCCCAGGCGACCGGCCCGCCGCTGGTCAGCACGACGGCCGTGCCCTTGCGGGGCATGGCCTCGACGAGCCGGGCGGTCGCCGCCTCGACCCGTGAGGTGAAGGCGCCGAACGACTCGTCGTAGGCCTCGTCGTGTCGTCCCGAGGTCCAGCGCAGCGTCGCCTCCTCGAACCACCGCTGGAACGCCGCCTTCTCCGACTCGCCCTCGACCGTGGTGGGCTGGTCGTGCACGGCGAGGACCTGGACGTGGTCGAACTCGTTCCAGCCGGCGTCCACGTCCACGTCGGCCGACCAGCCCGCGCCCTCGAGCACGCCGGCCGCGGTCTGCGCGTGGCGCTTCATCTCGCCCGCCACCACGAGGTCGGGGGAGACGCCGCGGGCGGCGAGGGCCGCGCCGAGCACCCGCGACTGCTCGTGTCCGGTCGCGGACAGGTTGTCGTAGTCGGCGGCGCCGAACGATGCCTGGCCGTGCCGCACGAGGAGGATGCTGCTCATGCGGTGATCAGCCCGTCCAGCCGGCGGCTGATGATCTGCACGGCCGGGCCGAACAGGGCGTACACCTCGTTGGTGGTCTGCCCGTGGAAGTACCGGTAGTAGATCTGCTGCGCGATCACGGCCATCCGGAACAGCCCGAACACCTCGTAGAACCGCCACTGGTCGGGGGTGACGGTGCGGCCCGTGCGCTCGCCGTACGCCGCCACGAACTCGTCGCGGGTCAGCATCCCCGGCAGGTGCGTGGGCACCCGCCGCATCATCTGGAACTCCTCGGTGTCGTCGGCCTGGACCCAGTAGGCCATCGAACCGGCAAGGTCCATGAGCGGGTCGCCCAGCGTCGCCATCTCCCAGTCGAGGACCCCGACGACCTTCGTCACGTCGTCGGCGCCCAGCACGAGGTTGTCGAGCTTGAAGTCGTTGTGGATCACGCACGTCGCGACGTCGTCCGGCTGGTGCTCGTCGAGCCAGGCCATCACCGACTCGAGGTCGGGCACGTCCTCGGTGCGGGCGTTGCGGTAGCGGGTGGACCACCCCTCCACCTGGCGGCGTACGTAGCCGGCACCCTTGCCCAGGTGGGCGAGGCCCGCCGCCTCCGCGTCGATGCCGTGCAGCTCGGCCAGCACGTCGACGGCGTCGAGGCACAGCGCCCGGGCCTGCTCGGGCGAGAGTGGCACGTCCGCCGGCCACTCGCTGCGCGGGATCACGCCGGCGATGCGGTCCATCGCGTAGAAGTCGCCGCCGACCACGTCGGGGTCGTCGCAGAAGGCAACCATCGGAGCGACGTAGTCGAAGACCGGCGCGAGCGCCGACTGGATGACGTACTCGCGGTGCATGTCGTGCGCACCCCTGGCCTTGGTGCCGCGCGGCGCGCGCCGCACGATCAGGTCGCGGCCGGACGGGTAGCGCAGCAGGTAGGTCAGGTTGGAGGCGCCGCCGGTGAACTGCCGCACCTCCGGCTCGCCGTCCAGGCCGTCCGGCGTGCTCGCGTGCTCGCGGATCCAGCCCGCCACCCGCGCCACGTCGAAGGCGTCCTCGTCACGCACCTCGCGGGCGCCCGGCACGGCCGTCACGAGTCGGCCGCCTGCAGCTTGGCAGCCTGGTCGCGCATCACCGCGTCGTACGCCGGCCGGTCGGCCCACTTGAGGAAGTAGGCCTGGCGCGCGGCCTCGTCCGGCACGATCACGTCGTCGCCGGCGTCCATGCCGGCCAGCACGGCCGCGGCGATGTCCTCGGCCGTCACCCGCGACCGCTCGACCAGCCCGGCGACCACCGTGCCGACGAGCTCGTCGCTGCCCTGCATCGAGTCCATCAGGTTGGTGCGGAAGTAGGAGGGGCACACCACGCTCGCCCGGATGCCGTACGACGCCAGCTCGTGGCCGCAGGTCTCGGTGAAGGCCACGACAGCGGCCTTCACGGCGTTGTAGGAGCCCATCCCCGCGGGGTGGACGAGCCCGGCGAGCGAGGCGACGTTGACCAGGTGCCCGGAGCCCTGCTCCTTGAGCATCGGCACGAACGCCCGGGTGCCGCGGACGGCGCCGAAGAGGTTGATGTCGGTGATCCACTGCCACTCCTCGAGCGTGCAGCGGTCGACCCGGCCGCCACCGGCGACCCCGGCGTTGTTGACCAGCACGTCGAGACCGCCCCAGCGCTCCCGCACCGCCTCGACCGCGGCAGCCCAGTCGTCGTCGGAGGTGATGTCGAGGAGCAGGTCGATGCCGTCGCCCTGCACGCGATCGGTGGCGAGCACCTCGTCGCCCCGGACGCGGAAGGCAGCGACCAGCGCTGCCCCCAGCCCGGAGGCGGCGCCGGTGACCAGGATGCGTCGTCCGGCAGCGTCGCTCATGCGGTGTGCTTCCCGAGCTCGATCTTGGCGACCACGTTGCGGTGGACCTCGTCGGGACCGTCGGCCAGGCGCAGGGTGCGGGCGCCCACCCAGGCCGCGGCGAGCGGGAAGTCGTCGGAGACGCCGGCGCCGCCGTGCAGCTGGATCGCCATGTCGATCACGTCGAGGGCCATGGTGGGCACCTCGACCTTGATCTCGCTGACCGCGGAGTAGGCCTCGCGGCTCATGCCCTGGTCGAGCAGCCACGCGGCGTGCAGCACCAGCAGGCGCGAGCGGTTGATCGCGATGCGGGCGTCGGCGATGCGCTCGCGGTTGCCGCCGAGGTTGGCGATCGGCTTGCCGAACGCGGTGCGCGAGGTGGCGCGGGCGCACGCGAGCTCGAGCGCCCGCTCGGCGAGGCCGATGGCCCGCATGCAGTGGTGGACGCGACCCGGGCCCAGCCGGCCCTGCGCGATCTCGAAGGCTCGCCCCGGACCGAGGAGCACGTTCGAGAGGGGGACCCGCACGTTGTCGAAGGACACCTCGCCGTGGCCGAGCGGCTCGTCGTAGTAGCCCATCGTGGTGAGCATCCGCTCGACCGTCACGCCCTCGGCGTCGCGGGGGACCAGCACCATGGTGTGGCGCGAGTGCCGGTCGGCGTCGGGGTCGGAGAGGCCCATGAAGACGAGGACCTTGCAGTCGGGGTTGCCGATCCCCGTCGACCACCACTTGCGGCCGTTGATGACGACCTCGTCGCCGTCGACCTCGGCGGTGGCGGCCATGTTGGTCGCGTCGGAGGACGCCACCTCGGGCTCGGTCATGCAGAAGGCGCTGCGGATCTCGCCGCGCAGGAGGGGCTCGAGCCACTGCTGCCTCTGCTCGTCGGTGCCGTACTTGAGCAGCACCTCCATGTTGCCGGTGTCCGGCGCGTTGGAGTTGAAGACCAGGGGAGCGAGGAACGAGCGACCCATCGCCTCGGCCACCGGCGCGTAGTCCACGTTGGAGAGGCCCTCACCGCCGTCGGTGCCGAAGTCGGCGGCGTACCGGCCTGCGTGCGCGGCCGGGAGGAACAGGTTCCAGAGCCCCTGCGCGCGGGCCTTGGCCTGCAGCTCCCCGATCACCGGGTCGGGCGTCCAGCTGTCGCCACCGGACTCGCGCAGCCGGGTGATCCGGCGGTGCGCCTCGGACTCGATCGGCTCGATCTCGTCGGTGACGAACGCACGCACGCGGTCGCGGAGATCGGCGGCGCGAGGGGAGAGGGAGAAGTCCATGACGTTGACCTTCGCACACTGTTGAGCAATGCTCAACAGTGTGTCCCACGCTTCCGGCCCCGAGGGCGCCCAGCCCGTACGCCGCCGGCTGAGCGCGCACGAGCGTCGCCGGCAGCTCGTCGGCATCGGGCTCGCCAAGATCGTCGAGAAGCCGATCCAGGACCTGCCCATGGACGACATCGCAGCCGAGGCGGGCATCTCGCGCGGGCTGCTCTTCCACTACTTCCCGACCAAGACCGACTTCTACCTCGCGTGCATCGCGGCGGCCGGGCGCCGGATGCTGCGCACCACGGCGCCGGACGAGGACCTGCCGGGGGAGGCGCAGGTCGAGATGACGACGCGGCTGATGGTGGAGCAGATCGAGCGCCGTCGCGACTTCTACCTCGCCCTCGTCCACGGCCACGGCGTCGCCGACCCGCGGGTCACCGAGGTGATGGACTCGGTCCGTGAGGGCAGCACCGACCGGGTGGTGACCGCGCTCGGCGTGCCCGCGCACCAGCGTGACGTCGTACGCGCGTGGTGGGCCTACACAGAGGACCGGGCGCTCACCTGGTCGGCAGTGCCGCCCGGTGAACGCCCGGTCCTGTTGCCGGCGCTGGTCGCGGAGTGCGTCGCCGCCCTCCACGCCCTGCTGGCCCTCAGTGCATCGGAACCCGTGTGAAGGTCAGCGCTTGACGACCTTGCCGACGACGGAGAAGCGCTCCTTGTCGTCGAGCGGGAGGCCGGCACAGGCGAGCACGGTGCGCTTGCCGCACTTGTAGCGCGTGGAGCCGTTGACCAGCGTCACCGACACCGCAGCCACCCGCTTGCTGCTGAACGCCACCTTCTTGTGCCCGGAACCACGACGGTCGAGCTTGACCATCTTGGTCTGGCGCTTGCCGTTGGCGAGGTGCACGACGACCACGGCGTAGGGCGACGTCGCCTTGACCGGGCCGTTGACCGCGACCGAGAGCTTCCACTTCTTGCTGCCCAGGCCCTTGCCGGGGGCGTAGACGTAGGAGGCCGAGGCGAGGTGGTTGATCTTGGTCGAGAAGCGCTTGGTGCGCTTGCGCTTGCTGAGCGCCTTGCCGCCGCGGACCTTGGGGAACGGGTACTCGGCGCCCTCGGGGAAGTTGGCGGCCGGGGTCAGGTTGCCGGCGGCGTACTGGGCGTAGACCTTGCCGAAGCCGCCCTTCTTCTTCAGCACCTTCTGCAGGGCGGTGAGGCTGTACTTGCCTCCGTCGCCCTTGAGGGAGCCGGCCTGGTCCCAGGCCTTCTTCACGATGCCGACGCCGTACTTGGTGGAGAGGTACTCCCAGAACACCCAGTTGCCGTACTGGTAGCCATCGTTGCGGCTGAACAGGTCGAGCGGCACGTAGGGGGCATAGATCTGGCTCCAGGGGAAGTACTGGCGGTTGTCGTTGACCGCGGTCGCGATCCGCTCCTCCATCCACGTGGCCGTGGACTCCATCATCCAGGGGTCCTCGTTGTAGTCGTAGGCGTACTGGATGGCGTGGAAGAACTCGTGGGCCGCGGTGACGGTCAGGTTGTCGGTCGGCGTGCCGGTGGGGAACTGGGCGGCCGCGAAGTCGTTGTCGAGCACGCAGTAGCCCGAGCCGGTGCGCTTCTTGACCTGGTCCTCGCCGGCGCAGAAGCCGTAGATGTCACCGCCGAGGTCCTTGAGGTAGACGTCGAAGAGCGCGTTGCCGCCCTTGGCGCCGTCGGTGAGCGGCGCGCGGTAGCCGAGGCCGTCGACCTCCTGGCTCCACACGGCGTCCATGACCGCCAGGTTGGTGGCGGGCCACTCAGGCGACGGCGGGGCGTCGGCGCCCGTGGGGACGTAGTGGATGCACAGGCGGGTGTTGCAGATCGGAGCAGCCTCCGGGACGGTGTAGCCGAACCCCTGGGGGTCGCCGACGCCGTCGGTCGGACGGGCGAGCAGCCGGTCGGCGAGGCGGCGCTCGTTGCCCCGCAGCTGGGTCTTGTTGAGCCAGAGGTCGCGCAGCGCGAGCGTGGCGGAGGGGTCGCGCGGGAGCGCGTCGCCCGACATCACCCGGCGCGCCGTGGCGAGCATCTCGGTCGGGGTGGCGGCGCCGAACTCCGGCAGCGCAGGCTCGGGAGCGAGCTCGAGGGCCTCGGCGGGCGACGGCACGTGCGTGCTGCCGGGGCCGGCCGGTCGGTGGTTGCCGGTCTGGTCCGCGGCGACGGCAGGGACGGACAGCGCCGCGCCACCCATCAGTGCCAGAGCAACAGCGGTGGTGACGATTCTGCGCATGGTTCCCCTCGTGGTTGTCATCTCGGGTGTGACCCTAACCCAGCGCACGGACGCCGGAACGCCGACGGATCGTCAGGCAGGACGGCTCGCGGGTCGGGCTAGAGGTCCGCGATGTGCTCGATGATCGCGGTGGTGGAGATGGCCGGCGTGCGCTCGAGGTAGACCACCTCGCACACGTCGCCGAACTCGTCGAACTTCCCGGCCCAGTCATCTCCCATGACCAGCACGTCGGCGCCGTGCTCGACGATGTAGTCGCGCTTCTGCTCCAGGCTCTCCTCGACGAAGACCTCGTCGACCACCTTGAGCGCGCCGACGATGGCCAGCCGCTCGCGCTCGGTGAAGACCGGCACCCGGCCCTTCTTGCGCTCGTTGAGCGCGTCGGCGGACACCCCGACCACGAGCCGGTCGCCCAGCGCCGCCGCGCGCTCGAGCACGCGCAGGTGCCCGACGTGGAACACGTCGAACGTTCCGAAGGTGATCACGGTGCGAGGCATGCGGCGCATTCTGGCACGCTGATCGTTGGTGCCCGTGGGGGAGGATGGCGCGCATGGCCGCCACGTCCCCGACGATCTCCCTCATCACGCCCGACCCGGGCGCCGACGAGGAGCGACGACGCGGCCTGCGCCGGATGCGCACCGTCGCCGTCGGCCTGCTGCTCCTCGCCGCCTGCGTGTACGTCGCCACGCTGGGGCGCGAGGGCTTCTGGGGCTTCGTCAACGCCGGCGCCGAGGCGTCGATGGTCGGTGCGATCGCGGACTGGTTCGCGGTGACCGCCCTGTTCAAGCACCCGCTGGGCCTGCCGATCCCGCACACGGCGCTGATCCCGAAGCGCAAGGACGAGCTCGGCAAGGGCCTCGAGGAGTTCGTCGGCGAGAACTTCCTGCAGGAGGACATCATCCGCGACCGGGTGGCCGCGGCGACGATCTCGGCCAGGGTCGGGGACTGGCTGGCCGACCCCGCCAACGCCCGCCGCGTGGTGGACGAGGCGTCCGACGTGGCGGCGATCGCGCTGGGCAAGGTGCGTGACGAGCACGTCGCCGACCTCGTCACCCAGGCGCTCGTGCCGCGGTTCCGTGAGGAGCCGATCTCCCCGCTCCTCGGCACGACCCTCATGGAGGTGCTGCGCGACGACCTCCACCACGGGGTGGTGGACCTCGCGGTCGACGAGATGCACCGCTGGCTGGTCGACAACCCCGAGACCTTCTCCCGCGTGCTGGAGGAGCGCGCACCGTGGTGGGCGCCGCCGCGGCTCAACGACGCGGTCACCTCGCGGCTCCACGTCCAGGCGCTGGCCTGGCTGGAGGACATCCGCGACGACCCGCACCACCGGGCCCGCGAGGCGCTGGACTCCATGCTCGGGCAGCTGGCGCACGACCTGCTCAACGACGCGGAGACCCAGGCCCGCGCCGAGGGGTTCAAGAACCGGCTGCTGGAGCACCCGCAGGTCGTCACCACCGCCATCTCGCTGTGGAAGGCGATGCGCTCGGCCCTGCTGGGCTCGATCCAGGACCGCGAGGGTGCCGTGCGCCAGCGGCTGCTGGCCGAGCTGAACGTGTTCTCCCAGCGACTGCGCGACGACGCGGTGCTGCGCGAGCGCCTCGACCGGATGGCCGCGGACCTCACGGTCTTCGTGGTGGAGCGCTACGGCGCCGAGGTGACGACGGTGATCACCCACACGATCGAGCGCTGGGACGGCAGGGAGGCCGCCCGGCGCATCGAGCTGCACGTCGGCCGCGACCTCCAGTTCATCCGCATCAACGGCACCATCGTCGGCGGGCTCGTCGGCGTGCTGATCCACGCCGTGAGCCTCCTGCCCTGGTGACTGGGACGGGACGCGCCGGCGGACCGACCCCAGACACCAGGTGAGAGGAGATCTCTAACCTCGGCAGGGCTTCATCACGGGCATCACCCGCGACCGGCTCTGGTGGGAGTGCGCCCACGCGTCCTCGAAGTGCGCGACGTACTGGTCGTGGAGCCAGCGGTTGTCGACGATGCGCACCATGACCTCGTCGTTGTAGAGCAGGCCGCCGCACGTGGTGTTGGACGTGCCTGTGACGGTGAGGAACGTGGGCCTTCCACGGAACCGCGCGTGGACGGCGAGCATCTTGTCGTGGGTGAGCGTCGTGCGGACGGCGGAGCGGGCAAGGCGGCCCTGGGGGAGGTCGGCCTCGAGCCAGTTCTCGACCGTGTCCCGGGTGGTGATGATCCGCACCCGGCAGCCCCGCGTCGAGAGCCGCACCAGCTCCGCGCGCACGTCCGCCCGCTGGATCACGGCGAACATCGCGGACACGTCGCGGGCTCCCGGGCGGCAGCTGATGTCGCGCAGCGTGGAGAGCAGCAGGTCGCGCCGCGAGGGGTAGACGGCGGCGGTGACGGATCCGGACTCGAAGACCTTGGTCCGGTCGTTCCAGGTCCGCCCACCGACCGTGAGGCTCTGGTCGAAGAGCCGCGAGAAGTACTCCGTGCCGAAGCGGTACAGCGCCGGGTCGTCGATGCGGAGGTAGGAGTTGTACTGCCGGTACTGCCGGTCCTCGAGGTTGGCCGAGCTGGTGATGAACGACTGCACGCCGGCGATGTCGGTGACGTAGAACTTGAGGTGCTGCACGTTCTGGCTGTCCGGGAACGGACCCGGTGCCCGCCACGGCAGGCACGCGCCGCGGCAGATGGTGACGTTCTTGCGGGCGGGGTCCTGGGCCTCGATCTTCTCGATCAGCCGCCGGCCGCGGGAGTTGAGCCGCAGGTCGTCGTCGCCGACGAGGTAGACCTCGGCACCCCGCCTCTGAGCCGCGACCAGCGCCTTGGTGGGCGGCTCGATGTCCCACCGGAACATCGCGACCCGGATCGTGTCGCCGGGGCCCGCCGAGTCGAAGAGGGTGCTCGGGCGCGCCAGCACCGTCGGGTCGCCGGGACGGGTGGGCGGGGACGAGAAGCACACCTCGATGCCCCCGGCTGCGTCGCAGCCGGTCTTCCCCGCGCGTGCCGCGGGCGCGGTGTCGTACGCCGCCGCGGGCAGCGCGAGCGCCACCACGACGAGCAGCACGAGCAGCAGGAGCGAACGGCGCATCGGTGGATCTCCCCCTGAGGACGGCGCAGCGGTGGGTGCCAACCTTGGCACGCGACGGTGTTCACTTGACCCATGACACCCGGCGAACCCGACCCCATCGACGTGCCGATCCGCGACGAGTCGATCCGGCTGGGCCAGTTCCTCAAGCTGGCCAACCTGGTGGAGAGCGGCGCCGACGCCAAGCCCGTCCTCGCCGACGGCGCGGTCACGGTCAACGGCGAGGTCGAGACGCGGCGGGGCCGCCAGCTCGTCCCCGGTGACGTGGTCACGCTGGGCGGGCTGGCGGCCCGGGTCGCCACCGGCGAGGTCGAGATCGACGTCCCCTGGTGACGGGCGCTCTGCGCTACTTCACCTCACGGTGCAGGACGCGGTAGGTCCCGACGGCCAGGGGGAGCAGCACCCACACCGCGAGTGCGGTCCCGAGCTGCGCCCAGTCCCGGCCACCCATCTCACCGGCGAACAGCGGCTGGGTCACGAGGTCGAGGTTCAGCCACCGGCCGATGTCCTGCAGCGACGAGATCGCCGTCGTGGCGATGGACCACACAGTGGGCAGCACCAGCACCGAGACGATCGCGACGGGCGTGTTGAGGAACAACAGGCCGAACGCGACGCCCTGCAGGACGTAGATCATCAGGGCGAGCACGAGGCCGCCCGCGGCTGCGGCGGAGAGGTCCCACTCACCGGTGCCGCCGACGACGTTGGCCAGCGCCGACGCGGCCACGGCCACGACGAGCACGACCAGCGCCAGCGCGAGCGCGGCGAGCACCTTCGCGAGCACCACCCGGCCGCGGTGCGGCTCCAGGGTGAAGGTGACCAGCCCGGTGCGCTGGCTCCACTCGGCCGTCGCGGCCATGATGCCGAGGACCGGCAGGAGCACCGCCAGCGGCAGCGTCGACAGCTCGAGCAGCCCCTGGAAGGAGGCGTCCTCGGCCGGGCCCCAGATGAGGAACGCCACCAGGATGAGCGCGGCGACAGCCGCCATCACGATGACCATCCAGCGCCCGGCGCGGGTGTCCACCATCTTGCGCAGCTCGGCGTGCAGGGTGCGCCCGAACGGCACGCCCGGGCGCCCGGGCAGCGCGGCAGGAGTGCGTACGCCGTCACCGCCGACGGCCGGGGCGTCGGTCGTCCGGGCGGTGCTCGTCTCGGTCGAGCTCATGCTGCGTCTCCTTCGCGCGAGGTGGCGGCCGTGAGGCCGAGGAACATCTCTTCGAGGCCTTCGGAGCCCCCGGAGCGCAGCTCGAGGAGCACGACGCGCTCCTCGGCGGCGATCCTGCCGACCACGCCGGGCTCGGCGTCGACGACGAGCCCGGAGCCGGTGCGGGTGACGGGCACGTCGGCCGCCTCCAGCAGGGCCGCGAGCCGGGTGTCGTCGGTGGAGTGGACGGTGGTGCCGCCGCGACTCAGCAGCTCCTCCTTGGAGCCCATCGCCACGATCCGGCCACGGCCGATCATCACGAGGTCGTCGGCCACGATCTGCACCTCGTGGAGGAGGTGGCTGGACAGCAGCACGGTCCCGCCGCCGTCGGCGAAGCGCCGCAGTAGCCCGCGCATCCAGTGGATGCCCTGCGGGTCGAGGCCGTTGGCCGGCTCGTCGAGCACCAGCACCTGGGGCTCACCCAGGAGCGCGGCGGCGATGCCGAGCCGCTGCCGCATTCCGAGGGAGTAGTTGCGCACCCGGCGCCCGGCCTCCTCGTCGGTCAGGCCGACGAGCGCGAGCACCTCCTCGACCCGCGTGCGGGACACCCCCACCGAGATGGCGGCCACCAGGAGGACCTCGCGGCCGGTGCGGCCGGGGTGCTGGGCGGACGCGTCGAGCATGACGCCGACCTGCCGGCCGGGGTTGTGCAGCTCGCGGTAGGTCCGGCCGAGGATCGTCGCCCGGCCGGACGTCGCCGGGGTCAGCCCGGTCATCATCCGCATCGCGGTCGACTTGCCGGCCCCGTTCGGGCCGAGGAAGCCGACCACGCTCCCCGGTCGCACCTCGAACGAGATGTCGTCGACGGCTGTGAAGCCGCCGTAGCGCTTGGTGAGGTTCTCCACTGTGATCATGGCTCCAGCCTCGGCGGGACGAGGGGTGCCGGGCATCGGACGCAGGGGTGCTCGGCATCCGACCCAGGTATCGATCCAGGCCGCCTGGCCGACACCTTGGTCGGACGCCCGGGGTGTCCGGGGTCCTCTAGCCTCGGGCCCATGCCAGTGCCCGAGGACGACACGGCGGTCGCCGAGCAGCGCCCGCGGCGGATGGCGGCGGCCTGGCGCTACGCCCTCGCCCTCGTGATCAGCCTGGGGACCTGGGGCGTCCTCGTGGTGACCGCGGCCGAGCGGCCGGCCGGTGACCCGAGGGTGATGTGGTTCCTCATCGGCGACCCGTTGCTGGGCCTGCTCTCCTTCGTGCTCATCCGCTGGCGGCACCGTCGCCCCGCAGCGGTCGCCCTGCTGCTGACGGCCTTCTCGTTCGTCTCCGTCTCGAGCGCCGGCCCGGCGTCGTGGATCGTCGGCTCGATCGCCTCGCACCGCCGGTGGCGGCTGCTTGCCCTCGTCACGCCCCTCAGCGTCCTGGGCGGCGTGGTGCAGGAACGCATCGGGCTCTCCGAGGACGCGCTGCCGCTGTGGGTGTCGATCGCCTTCGGGGTCCTGGTCGTGGGCATCCTCATCGCCACCGGCTACGCCATGGGCTCCCAGCGCCAGCTCGTCGACTCCTACCGCGACCGGGCCGAGACGGCGGAGCGCGAGCAGCGCGCCCGCGTCGCCCATTCCCAGGCGGCCGAGCGCACGCGCATCGCCCGCGAGATGCACGACGTGCTGGCCCACCGGATCTCGCTGGTGGCGATGAATGCGGGCGCCCTGGGCTACCGCACCGACCTCACCGCCGGGGAGCAGGCGAGCGCTGCACAGTCGATCGAGGAGAACGCGCACCGGGCGCTGTCGGACCTGCGAGCGGTGCTCGGCGTGCTCCGCGACCCGACGCGGCCGACCGAGGCGGCCCCCGAGCGTCCCCAGCCGGGGATCGACGACGTGGCGGGGTTGGTGGCGGAGGAGGGAGCAGGCGGGATGCGGGTGCGGCTCTTCGACCGGGTGGAGGGTGAGCTGCCGGCCGGCACCGGCAGGACGGCGTACCGCATCGTGCAGGAGGCGCTCACCAACGCGCGCAAGCACGCGCCCGGCACCGCCGTCACCGTGGACCTCGCGGGCTCTCCCGACGACGGGCTGGTCATCGCGGTGCGCAACGCGGCACCGGTCGCACCGGCGTCGGGACCGCCGCTCCTGCCTGCGTCGGGGCTCGGCCTGATCGGGCTCGCCGAGCGCGCCGCGCTGGCAGGTGGCCGCATCAACCACGGCGTCGACGCCAGTGGCGGGTACGCCGTCAGGGCGTGGATACCGTGGGAGTCGTGACCGGCACGGCGAGCTCAGCGACCACCCCACCGGAGATCTCGCTCGCGGTCGTGGACGACGACCCGATGGTGCGGGCGGCGCTCAGGATGATGCTGGGCGGTGCGTCGGGGATCACCGTCGTCGCCGAGGCCGGCGACGGTGAGGAGGCGCTGACCGTCGTCCCGCGCTCCGGCGCCGACGTCGTGCTGATGGACATCCGGATGCCGGTGCGCGACGGGCTCAGCGCCACCGAGGCGCTGTTGGCCACGCACCCCGCGCTGCGGATCATCGTGCTGACGACCTTCGACACCGACGACATGGTGCTCCGCGCCCTCCGGGTCGGCGCCGCGGGGTTCCTGCTCAAGGACACCCCGCCCGCTCGCCTCGTCGAGGCCGTCCGGACCGTTGCCACGGGGCAGCCGATGCTGTCGCCCAGCGTGACCGCGCAGCTGATCGCCGCCGTCACGAAGGACGCCGCGCAGTCCGGGACGCACGAGCGCACCGGCTCTGCCCGTGCGGCGCTGGCCGGCCTCACCGAGCGGGAGCGGGACGTGGCCGAGGGCGTCGCGCGCGGGCAGAGCAACGCGGAGATCGCGGCCGAGCTGTTCATGGGCGTGCCGACGGTGAAGACGCACGTCGGGCGGCTCTTCACCAAGCTGGGCGTCGAGAACCGGGTGCAGGTCGCGATCCTGGTCCACGACGCCCAGGCACAGGAACGGTGAAGGGCCGCCCGGCGTCGGGTGCTGCTGGTCGTGCTGTGCTGCTGGGGGTCAGCGGACCTCGAGGAGGTCCACCACGAAGATCAGGGTCTCGCCCGGCTTGATCGCGCCGCCCGCGCCACGGTCGCCGTAGCCCAGGTGCGGCGGGATGACGAGGCGACGACGGCCGCCGACCTTCATGCCCTGCACGCCCGTGTCCCAGCCGGAGATGACCTGGCCGATGCCGAGGCGGAACTGCAGCGGGGTGCCGCGGTTGTAGGACGCGTCGAACTCCTCGCCCGTGGAGTGGGCGACGCCGACGTAGTGGACCGAGACGGTCGAACCGGCGGTGGCCTCCGTGCCGTCACCCTCGACGAGGTCGGTGACCTCGAGGTCGGCGGGCGCGTCGCCCATGTGCGGGTCGACGTCGGGCTTCTCGCTCACGTGGTGCTCCATTCGTTGGTGCGGCCCCGGGAGGGCCGGACGATCAGGTCTGGTGGACGTAGCTGTCGAGCTGGTCGCGCTCGAACTCGAGCTCGCCGATGCGGTTCTTGACCACGTCACCGATGCTGATGATGCCGGTCAGCCTTCCGTCGGCCACCACCGGGACGTGCCGGATGCGGTGCAGGGTCATCGTCTGCATGAGGTCGGTGAGCCCGTCCTCGCCCGAGCAGGTGCGCACCTCCGAGGTCATGATCGAGCTGACCGCGCTGTCGAGGACCGCCTCGTCGGCGTGCAGGCGGCGTACGACGTCGCGCTCGCTGACGATGCCGGCGACGCGCTCGCCGTCGTCGCTGACCACGAGGGCGCCGACGTTGTGCTCGGCCAGCAGGGCGATCAGCTCGCGGACCGTGGCGTCGGGACCGATGGTCACCACGTCCTGGTTGGCCTTGTGCTGGATGACGTCCTGGATCCTCATGGGTCTGCACCTCTCTCCGGCGACACTACGGATGAGTCACCGTAGCCAAGCCGGGGCGTGAGGGACAGGGGCGAACGTCCCCGGAGCGTGGCCTCAGTCCAGCACGGGCGGGGTCTGGCGGTCGCGCAGGTTGCTCACCGACCCCGGCCCACGCCGGGGCACGTCGGGGTCGAGCTCGTCGTCGGGAAGGGCGCCGAGGAACGACAGCGCCGCCTCGTGGAGGTGCCCGTTGGTCGCGAGCGCATTGCCGCCCCACGGACCATCCGTGCCGTCGAGGGAGGTGAAGCGGCCTCCGGCCTCGCGCACGATGACGTCCAGTGCGGCCATGTCGTAGAGCTCGAGCTCGGGCTCGGCCGCGATGTCGACCGCGCCCTCGGCGAGCAGCATGTAGGACCAGAAGTCGCCGTAGGCCCGGGTGCGCCAGCACCGGCGTGACAGCGAGACGAAGTCGTCGAGGCGGTCACGCTCGTCCCAGCCCGAGAGGGAGGAGTAGCTCAGCGAGGCGTCCTCGAGGCGGCGTACGTCGGAGACCTCGCACCGCGTCGCCTTCAGCAGCGAGCGACCCGTCCAGGCGCCGCCGCCGGCCGAGGCCCACCAGCGGCGCTGCAGCTGGGGCGCCGAGACCACGCCGAGGACCACCTCGTCGTCGATGGCGAGCGCGATGAGGGTGGCCCACACGGGCACGCCGCGCACGTAGTTCTTGGTCCCGTCGATCGGGTCGACGATCCAGCGTCGCTGGCTGTGCCCAGTGGTGCCCTGCTCCTCGCCCACGACGGCGTCGCGCGAGCGGACGCGCGACAGCGTGCGCCGGATGCCCTCCTCGACGGCCTTGTCGGCGTCGGTGACCGGGGTGAGGTCCGGCTTGCTCATGACGTGGAGGTCGAGGGCCTTGAAGCGGGCGAGCGTGAGCGAGTCCGCGTCGTCGGCCAGGACGTGCGCCAGGCGCAGGTCGTCGGTGTGGTCGGCGGCGCCGCCGGTGATGGGCATGTCCACAGGCTATTCCCAGCATCGGCCCCTAGCCTGCACGCATGGAACTCAACGGTGTGCCGCTGCACCCGCTCGTCGTCCACGCCGTGGTGGTCCTCGGGCCGCTCGCCGCCCTGACCGCCCTGGCGTACGCCCTCGTCCCGAGGTGGCGCTGGCTGCTGCGCTGGCCGCTGCTCGTCCTCGCCGTCCTGACCGCCGTGACCGCCTTCCTGGCCACTGCCTCGGGGGAGGACCTCCTCGAGTCGCGGCCCGAGCTCGAGGCGCTGGTCGAGGAGCACGAGGAGCACGGCGAGCTGCTGCGCAACGTGGCCCTGGGGTTCGTGCCGGTCGCGGTTCTCGCCGCGTGGGCGCTGGGCGGCGTGTCCGCACTTGCGTCCGGCAGGGGAGCGCAGCCCACGCGCGGCGCGATCGGGGTCGTGGCTGCGGTGCTGCTGGGCGTCGGCGCAGTCGCCCTGCTGGTCACCTTGTTCCTCGCGGGCGACTCCGGCGCGAAGGCCGTCTGGGGCTGACCGCCGGCGGGCGACCTACCAGTCGGTGGCGCCCTCCCGGGCGCTGAGCAGCCGGCGGAAGGACTCGACCCGGTCGGGGTCGGCCTCGCCGGCGGCGACCGCCTCGTCGAGCCCGCACTCCGGCTCGCCGGTGCCGTGCGTGCACCCGCGCGGGCAGTCCTCGGTCATCTCCTCGAGGTCGGGGAACGCCCCGATGAGGTCCTCCGGCTGCACGTGTGCGAGCCCGAACGAACGGATGCCCGGGGTGTCGATGATCCAGCCGTCGCCGTGAGGAAGCTCGAGGAGGTAGGCGCTGGTCGAGGTGTGGCGTCCTCGGCCGGTCACGGCGTTGACGATGCCGACCTCACGATGCGCGTCGGGGATCAGCGCGTTGACCAACGTGGACTTGCCGACACCGCTGTGGCCCACGAGGACGCTCGTGCGCCCGCGCAGCCGGTCGAGCAGCTCGGTCAGGTCGCCGGCGCCCTCGCCCTTGAGCTGGGTGACGACCCACGGCACGCCGAGCGAGCGGTAGGTCGAGAGGAGCGTCTCCGGGTCGGCCAGGTCGGCCTTGGTGAGGCAGAGGAGCGGCGTCATCCCGGCGTCGTACGCCGCCACGAGGGCGCGGTCGATCAGGCGCGGGCGCGGCTCCGGGTCGGCCAGCGCGGTCACGACCACGAGCTGGTCGGCGTTGGAGACGATCACCCGCTCGACCGGGTCGTCGTCGTCGGCCGTGCGCCGCAGGGTGGTGCTGCGCTCGACGACCTCGACGATGCGGGCCAAGGAGCCGTCGGCGCCGCTCGTGTCGCCGACGACGCGGACGTGGTCGCCGACCACGACCCCCTTGCGGCCCAGCGGCCGGGACTTCATCGCCATCACCCGGTGGCCGTCGAGCAACAGGGTGAAGCGGCCGCGGTCGACCGTCACCACCCGCGCGTCGACGGCGTCGTCGTAGCTCGGCCGGTCCTTCGTGCGGGGGCGGGTGCGGCGGCGCGGCCGCTCGTAGTGCTCCTGGTCGTGGTCGGAGTAACGGCCGGTCACGCGGTGCCCCCGGTCCCGTGCACGGCGCGGCTCCAGGCGGTGGCGAAGTCGGGGAAGGTCTTCGACGTGGTGGCGATGTCCTCGACGAGGACGCCGTCGACGGCGAGCCCCAGGATCACCCCGGCGTGGGCCATCCGGTGGTCGGCGTAGGTGTGGAAGGTGCCGCCGTGGAGCGCGGCGGGGCGGATGGAGAGTCCGTCCTCGCGCTCCGTGACGTCGGACCCGAGGCGACCGAGCTCCGTGGCGAGGGCCGCGAGGCGGTCGGTCTCGTGACCGCGGATGTGGGCGATCCCGCGCAGGTGGGACGGGGAGCCGGCCAGGGCGCAGAGTGCCGCGACGGCGGGCGTGAGCTCCCCGACGTCGTGCAGGTCGAGGTCCACCCCGCTGAGCCGGGCCGGGCCCACCACGGTGAGGTCGCCGTCGGCGAGCGTGACCTCGCACCCCATCCGGGTGAGGATCTCGCGCAGCTCATCGCCGGGCTGGGTGGTCTCGGCCGGCCAGTCGGTCACCGTGACACGGCCGCCGGTCGCGGCACCGAGGGCGAGGAACGGCGCCGCGTTGGAGAGGTCGGGCTCGATGTCGTGGTCGAACGCGTGCACCGGGCCGGGGGCGACCGCCCACCGGTTCGCGTCGGTGTCGTCCACCTCGACGCCGTGCTGGCGGAGCATCTGGACGGTCATCTCGATGTGGGGGAGGGAGGGCACGGGCTTGCCCACGTGGCGTACGTCGACGCCGTGCTCGTAGCGGGCGCCGGCGAGCAGCAGGGCGGAGACGAACTGCGAGGAGGCGCTGGCGTCGATCGTCACGGTGCCGCCCGGGACCGCACCCTCGCCGTGCACCGCGAACGGGAGGGCGCCGCGGCCGCCGTCCTCGACGCGCACGCCCAGTGCGGCGAGGGCCGACAGCATGGGGCCGACCGGGCGCAGGCGCATGTGCGGGTCGCCGTCGAAGTCGACCCGGCCGCGGGCGAGCCCGGCGACCGGTGGCACGAACCGCATGACGGTGCCCGCCAGGCCGCAGTCGACCACGGCGTCGTCGTCCCACGCGCCGGGAGTGACGGCCCAGTCGCCGTCGGTGTCGTCGAGCCCGGTGCCGAGCGCCGTCAGCGCTGCGGCCATGAGCAGGGTGTCGCGCGAGCGCAGCGGACGGCGTACGACGCTGGGGCCGTCGGAGACGGCGGCCAGCAGGAGGGCGCGGTTGGTCAGCGACTTGCTACCGGGCAGCGAGACGACACGGTCGACCGCATCGTGGGGCCGCGGCGCCGGCCACAGGTCGGTCGACGTCACGGCACGTGTCGCGGGCTCACTCACCCGCGCACCCTATCGAGGTCAGGTGAGCTGGGCCTTGGCCAGTTTCGCCTCGCGGCGGGCGTCCTTGGCCACCTGCTTGGCCTCACGGCGTACGTCGGCGGCCGCGCGGCGGGCCCGCCAGGCCAGACCGGGCTTGCCCTCGGTGTCGACCCCGGCGAGCAGGAGGCCGCCGAGGACGGAGGTGTTCTTGGCGAACTGCAGGCGCTGCATGTTCTTCGCCTGCGGGTCGGTCTCCTCCCAGAAGCGGTGCCCGGCGAACGTCGTCGGGACCAGCGACGCGGCGAGGACGGTGGCGCTGAGGCGCGGTGCGCGGCCGGTTGCGAGCGCGGCCGCAGCGAGGAGCTGTGCACCGGCGTTGATCCGCACGAGCGTCTGCGGGTCGGTCGGAATCGGCGCCTGGGGCACGGCCTTCTGCGCCAGCGGGACGACCCGGTCGGTGACCGGCTTCGCCTTGGCGGCGTGGGCCTCGCTGTTGCGCAGGGCGTTGATGCCGCCGACGACGAAGATCGAGGCCAGCATCGGACGGGCGAGCAACCGGGTGATCGTCATGCCCCCTGTCTACACGATGCCGGGGAGCGTGCGCTCCGTCCCCAAGGGTGCCGGAGGTGGCCGGGCGCCGGCTCAGTCGAGCACGGCCCGCCAGGTGTTGTTGCCGGCGTCGGGGTCGTCGACGCCGGGGACCAGGTTCGCGGTTACGACGGAGACGCCGGGCAGACCGATCACAAGCAGGTCGATGGGCGAGCTGTCGGCGGCCGTGACCTCGCAGGTGACGCTGCCCTGCTGGCGCACGCACCGCGGGTCGAGGTCGCCGACCGCCGCTGCCCAGGTCAGGTCGATCTCCAGCCGGGCGGTATCGCCTGTGGCGAGGCCCGCGACCACGAAGCGCACGTCGTAGACGAGGCCGCCGTTGTGCGTGACGGAGCCAGTCACTGACGCGTCCGCAGTCGGATTGGGATCCGGGTCCGGTGTGGGGGTGGGCGTGGGCGTCGGGTCCGCTGTCGGGGTGGGAGTGGGGCTGGGGTCCGGCGTCGGAGTCGGAGTCGGTGTCGGGGTGGGAGTGGGCGTC